>Ga0255342_1003432_pt1 | contig 17662 bp, 30 predicted proteins | sample wastewater_treat_3_FD_192416 | JGI IMG/M metagenome (GOLD analysis project Ga0255342, IMG submission 192416) | Wastewater microbial communities from Lulu Island WWTP, Vancouver, Canada - plant14 | ecosystem: Engineered > WWTP > Wastewater > Unclassified | place: Canada: Vancouver, British...
GTAATAGGTGCTAAGTATCCCCTACCTCCCTTTAGAAGAAGTTGAGATGGTATAATTATATATTAAGAGGACTTTAGTTTAGTATCAATAATATGGCTAGAAGTAAAAGAGTCGTACAGAAATATGATACAATAGAAATATAACTTGTAAGCAATTTATTTATGGACGGAAAAACAATTGTAGAGTTTAACGAAATAACTACAGTAGAAAGTGGGGACAAACTTCTTGGTGTGGACATAAGTGACACAAGTGCAAGTGCAGGGGGCACCAACAAACATTTCACGAAAGGAAACTTGTTAAAAGAATATGTTACCCTTGTGGGAGAAGAAACCCTAACCAACAAGACATTGACCTCCCCAGTGGTAACCGATGTAGATATTACAGGAGGGAGTGTAACCGATGTAGATATTACAGGAGGGAGTGTAAGTGCAACAACTAATGTTGTAGAGGTACTTAAAAAGGTGTATCCAGTAGGGTGCATTTACACTTCAACAGTATCAACCAATCCTAATACATTGTTTGGGTTTGGAACTTGGAGTGAGTATGGACAAGGTAGGGTGCTGGTAGGACTGGATGCAGGAGATACTTCTTTTGACACTTTGGGAGAAACAGGTGGAGAGAAGGCACATACTCTAACAATAGGAGAAATGCCAGCACATAAACACAAATTTGGATATAGAGGAGGAAATACAGACGCAACTGGTTCACCTTACTCAGTTGGAAAGGCGATTGGACACGACCCATCAAATGCTTACTCGGAAACTACTTCAACAGGGGGAGATGGTTCTCACAACAACCTACAACCTTACATCGTAGTTTATTTTTGGAAAAGAGAAAACTGATGGCACGAGAAGAAAAGACATTAACAGAGTTAGAGTTTCAGCCTACACTAATTTAGTAGAATACAAATGGCTAAATACAAAGACAAGAGAATAAGTATAAAAGAGGGGTACGGGGACACTAATATAAATGTATTTACCCTTGCTTCGTTGCCTTTTAATGATGTCTTTGATTATGAGGGTTTAGGGTCTTTTGTCGACAAACTTGCAACAACAGCAGTGCTATTTAAGGATAGGTTGACTTCTTTTAGTGAGCCAATCTTGGCACAGGACAACACCTTAATTCTTTCTCAGACCAAAGAAAGTAACCTCGGTTATTACAGGGGGATGCTAACAAGCCTTGAGAGTGTTGCAAATTCTGACAACTTTAGTAAACTAGAGGTAGAGAGTGCAACTAATTTTAGTGATGACACAACTAATGAGTAAGGAAACAAGAAAAGAAGAAAACTGGTATACAATGAGAAGATACGATTTAAGTGGGGGGATGGAAACAAGTACAAACCCATTTCTTATGAGTGATGCTCAATTCACCTACTTAAAGAATGTTAATCATGACGAACAGGGTTCACTAAGTAAAGACGGAGGGTATTCAAACCTCAGAACACCTACTATTGGGGTGGATAGTGATGATTTGGTGTTTGATTATATGAACTGGTCAGGTGTACACACTCCGATTAAAATTGCAGGAGGAAACATTTATAAAGCAGAAGTAGGAGGCAGTGAATGGACTCAAATACAGGCTAGTGCAACCAGCAGTGGAAAGAGGGTAAGTGCTGTTAATTACTTAGACAGAATGTACTTTACTACCGAGTCTGATAATGTGCAGTATTATGATGGTACAGACATAAAAAATATTTCTACTGATAATGGGGATGCAGATGTGAGGGGGAAGTATTTGGCAGTATTAGGACCTCAGTTGTATGTGGGAAACATAACCACTGTTCATGATGCAAGTACAGTAGTGTCTTCGGGACAGGGTACACACAGGTTTTACAATCCTACTTTTGAGAATTATGACACTTATGCAACAACCTCACAGAGGTTTACAGTCAATGGAGAGATAACAGGTATGGTAGGCTATCAAGGGGTGTTGCTTATATTCACGCAAGAGGCTATGTGGACTTACAATCCAGAGGTACAGGCTTCACCGAAAGTAGTTGCTGAAACAGGCTGTATTGCCCATGACACAATAAAGGAAATAGATGGAACCCTGTACTGGACAGGCAGGGACGGAGTGTACAGGTTTACAGGGAATAGTATGCCAGTATTGATTTCACTACCAATAACCAACTGGGCTGTTAATTCTGTATGGAGGCTTATTAGTGGAAGTAATTGGACTAACATGAGTGCAGGTGTACTGGACGGAAAGTATTATTTATGGGTAGGAGACTTAACCTCGACCCTACCAGGGGACAGTAAAGTGTTAAAAGATGTAGTGGTAGTGTACGACACTTATAGAGACTCTTGGAGCTTTTACGACAACCACCCTGTACGACAATGGGCGACCGTTGTGGACAGTAATGGGAATAAGAGACTTATTATGGCGAATAACAGTAGTGGGCAAACACTTATTAGGGATTACAGTTATACACACTCAGGAAGTGCTATTGAGTCTATTATAAGGACTAAATACTTTGATTTTGAAAACCCTGAGGCAGAAAAAGCACTCAATGATATGTTTGTAAGTTATAGACCAGAAGCAGAAACAGACAAGTATTTAACAGTGTCAGTGGCAATAAATGGGAGTAATGATTACGAGACCTATTTAGACAATGCCAGTAGTAGAAGACTACCTTTAACAGGGGAGACTACAAAGGAATACCAGTTTGAGAGAGTGTCATTGAATGGGCTTAGAGCAAGGACTGCTTCGTATGAGTTTAAGAATAATGATGAGGGGGTGAATGTAACCCTGCTTGGTTTTAGCCAAGAGTTTATGTACAAATTACCTAATATGAATTACACAACATAATGCAAAGTGGAATTTATGATGCAAGAGGAAAACTGATAGAAACAACAGTGGAAAGAATAGAAGAACCACAAGTGCCCAAGAGTTTTGAATTGACAAAAAACGAGGGGGGATTAAGTACACTCTCTTATTTGGCGAGTCCTACCCTGCTCACAGGAAATTATACAGGCAATATTCTAATCAGAGACAGTGTAGGTAATGTATCTATATTTATCGGAATGGAAGAATGAAAAGGGGTGTAATAAAAGTGGCTAAAAAGGGTTTTGATGTGAGGTATGTACACCCTAAAAGCCTGACAGTCTATACTGCTGGGAACCAATTAAAATTACTTAAAAGGGTTACTGTAATAACAGACGACCCAATAGAATAATGGCATGGTATCAATCCAACCCTATGACCCTTTACAAGAAAGAGTACACCCACAACTTAGGCTCAGAGCCTATTGTGCTTGCCTATGTAGACTTATCAACATTGCAAGAATCAGGAACGACTGGCTGGAAGCAAATACCTTTTACTTACTCAGGAGAAATGTATTTTGACCCAGACTGGGGAACCTGGGCATGGGATGTGGGGACAGTACAGTGGTACAGTAAGGATGAGAACACTATTGTCTTTGTAGCCCCTAAGAACACCAAGATTGTAGCAGATATATTTATAGACCCTCAGTATAACGCATGGTATGAGTAGACCAGTAATAAAAATAGCAAAACCAGGAAGGTCAGTCATAGGATTAAGCCCCAAGGACTTTGCACTGAACACAAAGTATGCACTGCCAAAAATATACAAACAGGTTACGGTTGAGGATGACACTATTATTCCCAACCCCTTGGGCTATCCTCATGGGGCATGGTGTTTTAGGAGGCTTAACAAGGACAGCTACTACTCACTGGGGGGTGCCGAGCCAGCAAGTTTCTGGGAGCCTTATGTTCATGTATCTGGTCCTATATTGAGCTCGCTGTTCACAGGGAATGAATATACCTGCCTAAGTTCCACATCGTCAGGTTCCCTTTATGCTGGGGCGACAGTGAGGGATAACGAGATTGAGATTAGAAACCTAGAGCATATCATTGGCTATGATGGTGGTACTCCTATATACGGGAAAGACACTTCCATTTCCACGGCTTTGTTTGCTGAGCCACTGGGGGAAACAGACAAGGACATTACCGTAGGGGGCAACCCAGTGTTGAAAGTAGCCCCAGAGGGTAGGGATGTAAAGGCTTTGGAGGCTTACAGGCAAAACCTGGATGGTAGATTCGATACACTTAAAATATTCAAAACAGGAGAATTGACTCTTTCGCTACCAGAGGAGACCATACCCTACATGGGAGACTGTGTTGTGAGGACTGCCACCTTTAACCATGGACTGGGGTACCCTCCTATGTATTTTCCCCCTGCCACTGTGAACATGAACCTTAGCACTTGGGGAAACACCCATGGGAATATCACCTTGGCAGTGCCAGGATTTGGTTATGACTTCTCAACAGTAGATGTCTATGTGGATAGCAACAACCTCTATATAAGGAGTATTCGTGCGTCCAATGGGCCAGACGCATTTGGTTCGGAAACAGGCCCTAGGACACACCCAGCATTGACCCTTAGTTTGCACTACACACTTTTTTACAACGAGATTGGTAGTGATTTTGACCTGTTGACAAACTAGCCTATGGGCTATATGCTATATAATATAAGCTAGAAAAATCAAGTATGACACGGGAGGAATTAAAAAACGACTTTGGCTCACTCATAAACCAGGTTGACAATTCTGGTGAGTTTGTAACCTCTTTTGTAACTGACACTGAGGCAGAGAAGTGGCTAAATGACTACTACCAGGAAGTATACAAATGGTATGCAACAGCCAATAGGGACAGGTTTACCACAACTGCTTATGCCAACACAGTTACGGACCAGTCTATTTATACCTTTGGTGGTGATGCCATTGACCTACTTGCAATAGCATGGGTGGGTCTTAAATATTCTAACAACGACACTGACTACAGGAGAGTGGAGAAGATGAATAAGGCTGATTACTATGATACAGGGTATGAAAAAGCGACTAAAACCTCTCCTATATATTTTGAGAAACAGATATACAACACTTCTTCAGGACATTACGAGTTAGGAGTAGAGTTTCCAGAGGCTTGTATACCAGAAGAAAGCATTACAAAAGGACTTAAGGTCATGTATATAGAGAGACCAGCAAGAATGGAGGAGGATACAGATATACCAGAAAAGCTCCCAGAGGAATTGCATAAATATATTTCCATGGGTGCAGCGGTTAAGGGGTTTATGAAAATGGGAGAGTTTGCAAAGGCAGAAGACTTGACAGCATGGTTTGACAGGGCTATGTTAGGATTTATGGCACAGGAACAGAGCCTCAGTTCGGAAAGAACTAAAAGGGTTAAAATGCCAAAGCGAGATGTAGTTAATTTTTATAGATACGACAGATGATACACACTGTTAAAGGTGGAGAAAGTTTAAGCCAAATATTAAAGAATTATGGAGTATCTAGTTATGCCAGTCCATCTACTTGGGCGTTGATTAAGACCAAGTCAGGGAGTCCCAGTTTAATTCGCCCAGGCGAACAGTTAGACTTGTCCCCAGTAACTCATTTAATGTCAGGTTATCAGGCTCCAGGAACATCGGGGAGTGCTGGTGGTTCGAGTGGAAGCTATTCTACAGCGACAGGATTAACACAAGGTGCTACAAAGGGGCTTTCCCCAGGGAGAAGTTTTGAAAAGGATTATGGAACAGATGCCAATTTTACAGGGTTGGTACCTTACTCAGCATTTAGGCAGTTCGCAGCAGAACAGACAGCCCCAGAGGCTCTCAGGAGTGCCAGCGATATGATGAGGAACTATGACCTAGGGAGAATAGGCACAGGTTCTACAGCGAGGGCAAGTGGGTATGAGGAGTATATGAGAAGTCAGTTATTGAAAGATATAGATAGAATGCAAAAGGAGATGGCAGAACCATACTACCAGACAGCAATGGACCGATACACAGATTGGTTAGCGTCTCAGAAGAAATCCTATGAAACCGACCCGTCGTATCAACTACAAAAGTATGTAGACCCAAATTATCCTGGAATGAACTTCCAAGTTCAGAAAGGATTAGACCAATCAGTATATAATCCACATAATTTATCTCAGTATTTTAGTTCAGGGTATAGTGCCCCAGTGGACTGGAATAAATTATATGGTACAATAACTTAAACATTTAATTAAGAATTTAAGAATATGGATAATTATGACCAAATAACACAGACACTAAGAGCATACGAAGCCGATGCTCCTGGGGTAGAGAAGTTTATTAGAGACTCTATTCTTGGTGCAGTGGATTCTTATAGACCTGAATTGGAATCAGTGAGGAATTATGAGCAGAGTCAATTACCAGCATTCTTTAATTCGTTTAGTGGGTATGGTATGGGTACTGGTGCAAGTGATTTAAGCCCCACGACAAGATTAGCAAGTGCAATGGGAGATGTTTCAAGGCAAGCAACAATGGGAATGACTGCAAGGGATGTGTTAGATGCAAGAAAAGCCAGGGTGGAAGATTTGATAGCACAGACCTATGGACAATGGCAGGCAGGGTATAGTGCACAACAGAATGCATGGCAGAGGGCATGGCAAGAGAAGCAAGCAGAAGAAGAACGAAGAAGATGGGAAGCAGAAATGGCACTACAAAGACAAAAGGCAAGTGGTAGTGGTGGTATCTATGGTTATGGTGGAGGGGCAGGAACAGGAGCAGGGAATGAGCTTGTCATTGATACAGGTGGTGGGAGTGCAGAGCCAGCAAAAACAAGTTGGACTCAAAAGGCAATGAATATACTTAGTAAGGACAGCCCACTCACAGGTTATGATTATTCAACAACCACTCCAACCCTGGGTAATGTAGCAGCTTCTATGTACTTAAACCCATTAGCAACAATTACCAAGACATTAGGTGGTGCAGTAGGTAATTTGGTAGGAAACTGGCAGAACCCAAATATGAGCTTTAAAGAGAAATTGTATAATATAAGATAATTTATTATTAAGACAACATGGCAATACTAAGGGGAGAAGCAGCAAGGCAATGGTTGGCACAAAATCCCAATAAAATGTTCACAGACCTTAATTCAGGGCAGGTGTACAATGCCCCTACTCAACAGTCTGGGCAGGTAAGTAACCTTTCACCTTTTATGAGCTTAATTATGGGAATATCCAAACCTTTTAGGCATGGACTAGGTATTGCAGGTGAATTTGGTGGTACAATCAGCGACCTTGTAAAGATGGCAAAGGGAGATTCAGGTGAATTGGGTGATGATGTTTTCAGAGACTTGGGGGGATTGCTATTATCAGAGGATGAAAGAAAGTATATAAAAGAAGACCCTGTACAGGCAGGGCTTAAATCAGGGGCAGGAATACTGTCTTATGGTTTAGGTGGTGGTGCAGCCAAGGGGGCATCGGCTGGTGCAAGAATGTTATCAGCAGCAGGAAAGGGTGCACTGGCATCAGGAGTAGGTAGTTTTGGTTATAGTGAAGAGGGGAAAGAATTGGAGTCTACACTTAAAGGTGCAGCAACAGGTGCAGCATTAGGTGCAGCATTCCAGGGACTTGGAGAATTAGGAAAAATGAAACAGGCAGGTAAAATCAAGAAAGGTAAAACCAAGCCAAGTTATACTACAAAAGAATTACTTGGTCAGGAACCAGGGACCATTAGTTCAGTCGGTGGAAAGGAAAATGCAGACAGAATAAACGAAGTATTTGAAGATTTGACAAGGGGGGATAACTCATGGTTATCACCAGAGGGAGAACAGATTAAGTTTAAGACAACAACCCCAAATCAGAGATTGGACACCACAGAACAGTTAAAGTCATTGGTGGCAGATTATTCCGATGGTGTAGCACAGGCACTCCCAGGGGAGACATCAGTGAACAATTTAATGGAGGGACTTACAAAAGACACTGGGATTAAGAGAATGAATGAAATGCTCAGACAGGGGAAAGGTGGTTATGAATGGATACAACCTATTAACGAAAGGGTGCAGTATATACTTCAAAACAATTCCACAAACGGAACAATGTCAGTATCACAATTGAACAAGGCAGTACAGCAATTAGACGACTTAGCACAAGGTTTTTCAAAACTCGAAACAGGTGGAACACAACAAATAAACTATCTTAGGAAGATAAGAAACTCTATAAGAGGAGACCTCAGTACAATAGCACCAGCCTTGGACTACCCCAAAGAGATTTACAACCTACTCTCAGATGCCACAAAACCAATGGAAAGGCTTGCAAGCCAATCTGGAAGAGGTATGAGGGTTGCGGGTATGGAAGTACCACTTACAGGTGAGACTGTACGACCAATAATGGATGCAATTACAAGGGGTGCGAATGTACTCAGGGCTGGGGCTGGAAACATTCCAAGTGGTGCTATGAGTGCACTGGGTAGCCTAGGGAACACAGGCTTTATACAGGGTGGTGCACCAATCGCAGCAATGGTAAATATAGGAAGTCAATTAGGTAAAGGATTCCAAAGGGAAGAAACAGCAGGAGACACAGGAACAGGAATGAGTAGTTTGTATGGTGCAGTAGGAGCACAGCAACCACAATACTCAGTGTATGATGCCTTTGCAGAAGCACAACAAATGATGCCAGGTGCAAATGCAAGTCAATTAACCACACTAGCAAAAATGCTCTTAGATGAAAGACAAACAAGTGGAGGTGGAAAAGACTTAGATATGGAGAATATTAACAATGTACAACAGGCACTAGGTATGTTAGACCAATACAGTGGAATAGCAGGAAAACTACCAACAGCAACAGGGAAGATAGGGGAGTTCTTTGGAAGTGCAAGTGAGGGGACTGCATACAGAGCATTGATTTCAAGAATCAGGTCAAGTGTACTTAGACAAATGATTGGTGCAACTCAGACAGAGGCAGAAATGAAGAACCTCAGGGAGAGCCTCCCACAGGTTACAGATGCCCCTGCTGTTGCGAAGATAAAACTACAAATGCTTCTCAATTCTTTATACTCAGGGAGTATGGGAACTAGAAGTTCAAGTGGATATTCTAATGATATAGAGAATATCAGTTCAGGATACTAATTAAAAAATCAAGGCAATGAAAGACCAAATTAAAATAACACGACTACAAGAGCAAATGAAAGCCATAAAAGAGGATATTGCCCAAAGCAGGCAAGAGATAAGACAGGTAAGAGATGATGTAAACGAGGGCTTTGGGAAGATTGAAAAGAAGCTAGATTGTTATGTCAGGAAAGACGATTACAACAAAGACAGCAAGCTAATAGGCGGTAGGCTTAAACTCCTGGAAAAAATAGTTTATGGACTGATTGGGACTATTCTACTAGCTGTACTGGGTAGTGTCATATCTTTAGTTTTGAAGTAATTTTATTAAGAGCAGTATGAATCCGTTTCAAAACTTTGCAAATAAAATATCAGGATATATGGCAGGTATTCCATCGTGGGATGAGTTCAGTAATGCACTTGAAGTAATCAGGAGGGAAAGGGAAAGACAGAACTCTGTGGCAGACTCCCCATTTGGGGGTGTACCCTTTGAACAGCCTGTACGAACAAGGTATGGAATAGCCCCAGACAGGGAGACCTTGGACTATATGGTATCCATTGCCAGACAGAAAAGAGAAGAAGAAATGAAAAAGGAAGAAGTCGAGAGAATGTTAAGGGAAAACTGGGAAAAAGAGAAGTGGAACTACCCTTACCGAGGTGTTGAGTTGGGGGTGGGGTTTGGTTCATAGTCTTCCATTATGGGGCATTGAAATAAGTTTCCAAATGTGCAACAATATTCGTATGGAAGAAAGCATGGAGACCTTAAAACTGAGGAACAAGCTACTGAAAGCCAATCTTCATTCTGTGGTCTGCCAAAACGATATGCTCCGAGACATGGTGGAGGGCAAGAATAAAAAGACTAATCAAGAAATCCTCCGAGCAATGTCTGACAAAGTTTTACTGGGTGAATTAGAAAGGAGACTCTGGGAAAAGAAGTCTAACTAATTTTAGTTGATACTAGATGAAGAAGTTCACAAGTCCGACAGGTTCAAATACGATATTTATCACCCAGACCACACATGGCGAAAATGCCAACAAACCCAACGATTTGTCCAAACAACAAGCAATAGATATCAAGATGTATGCAAACGACCCAGTATATTCTGTATGCGATGGTTCAGTAGAATTAGTTACAACAGAATTAGGTGGTTATGTTTCAATAATTCCAACAGGTGCAGAATGGAGAACATTAAGTGTTCACCTAAAAGACTATCAAGTTAAAGCAGGGCAGAAAGTTAAAGCAGGAGATTATCTAGGAAGAATAGCATTAGTAAAAGATACTCACCTACATTTTGGTTGTAAGAATAAGAATGGATTAGCACCACACCCAAACCCTATGGATTACTTTGATAGAAGTATAATATTCAAAACAGAATACCAATCCATTGCAGATATATGGTTTAATGGTAAGAATAAGAATGGGGGCATAAATTGGAGTTTATTTAGAGATTTAAGTTATGATAATAATCAGAATATGGGATTCAAAAAAGGAGATGTGATTATCTTCACAGCGAAGCAAAACAAACGAGGTGGGGCAGGTACAGGGTTTGCAGATATTGGTGCATACGAAAAAGGTGATATGGCGATAATCAAAGATAATCCGAGAACCTCACAAAATGCACAATTCTATGGTAAAGGTTCAAGCAATAAAACTAACGATAAGTATACATGGTACGATACAACACCAGTTAAGGGTGGTGCGAGTTCATGGGTTGCAGATATGGGTAAGTTCAGAATTGCAACACCAGAGGAAATCAACCCGACACCTACACCAGAACCACCAGTTCCCATTCCCACACCAACCCCAGAGCCTACAAATTGGGAGGAAAGGTATAACGAGGAGTTAGAAAAAAACAAGGGGCTTGTAGAGGATGTGAGGGCCTTGGAGAAAGAGGTGAAGAAGTTGAAGAACGAAATAGAACAGAAAGAAGTTGAATACCGAGAATTGAGAGAGGAGTGTGATAGTTTAGAGGAGAAGAACAAGATGTTGGAAGAAGAAAGACTCTTACTTCAGGAAAAGCAAGATGGGGAGTTAAAGGATTACAGGAGATGGAGTTGGTTAATCAATGTACTTAATTCAGTATTCCCAAGAAAATAATGGATAACTGGAAAGAGATGTTTGAAGAAAAGTTTGTAGCAGATGGGATACTGGATTGTATTCCTACCAAGAACTGGGAGGAGATGAAAGAGGAAGTGTTTGGTTTTATTTGGGCAGAAAAGGAGAAAAGTTTTAGAGAGGGGTATAAGATGGCTACCGACAATACAGGTTGGAAAACAACAGAGGGGGCTAGTGAGAATCCACACAATAACTTTACAAGGAAGAATAAAGATGGACATATTTAGAGAGATATTGATGTTTGTGTTTGTTATTATGCTACTAGGTTTAGTTTTAGGTAAAATGTTAAAGGATAAAAGATGATACCCAAGCCCATACCAAAGCCAAAGAACAGGGACATTAAGAAATGGACAAAGGAAGAAAGGTTGGCAAAGTACGAAGAATTGAAATCTATTTTAGAGGAGTAATATTTAACTTTTTATTTATATATATTTATGGAAAAGACAAATCCACTCTATCAGGAAGACTATCCTGAATATAAAAAGGTGCTGTGGGGAATGCTTCGTTCATTTGTAGACTCATTTATCCCAGTCTTTGGGGTGATGCTAACAAGTGTAACAGTAGAAACCTTTACAGACAGGGAAGTGCTGGTGAAGTTTATTGTATCTGTGGCAATTGCTAGTTTTGCAGCAGGTTTAAAAGGCATTGGCTCATATTTGCGAGATTTATATCCTGACAGTCCTGTCTTCGCTAAACTGCCAATATAATGGAAAAGCTAGGATTATATACCTCTGGAAGAGAGGATAGCTACCGAGAGGTAGAGCCAGTAGGAACAAAGGCAAAAATATCTTTTGATATGCCAAGAGGAAGACAGGCAGAAGATTGGTTTTAAGTTGTTGCTAAAAGGCAGAGTGAAAGAGACGAAACAGAAGATAACTACAACTATGCCAAGATAGAGTTTGAATCTGACAAGCCAGTTGTAATTGGATTTACAGGAGATTGGCACTTGGGAAGTAGAATAGACCATGACATGCTAATGAGAGATGTTTTGAGGATACAAAGGAATACAAATGGCTTCTGGAAAATGCAGAGAAATTTGGTTTTAAAGAATCATATCCTAAAGATAACGAGTTTGGATTTATGTATGAACCTTGGCATTGGAGGTATGTTTCTAGCGGTTGACAAAAGTAGTTTGCTTAAATATAATTAGGTATAATTTGTCAACCATGCAGGTATGAACAAAGTTTTCATTGGTGAAAAGATAAAAGCAGCAAGAAAAATGTCTGGACTTTCCATGGATAATCTTGTTGCAAAAATAGATAACCTTGTCTCTAAAAATGCAATCTCTAAGTACGAGAAAGGGGTTATGGTGCCTAGTAGTAGCATTCTTAATGCTTTAGCAAAAGCTTTAGATGTTAAGATTGACTATTTCTTCACTCCTTCAAACCTTACCTTCTCACAAATAGAATATCGTAAAAAGAATTCTAAAGTTACTAAAAAGGAACTTACTAAAATCGAGTATGTAATTAAAGACAGGGTGGAAGAAGTTTTTGAGGGAGAATAAGTTTCAATTAAGGATAAGGACAGTAAGAGATGAGATAGAAGAAGTAATGGAGTTCGGAGAAATAGTAGAGGAAAAAGCATTAGAGAGGTTGCGAGAGTTTATAGAGCAATAGAGCATTGCCACGGATAGGGAGGAAGCCAGTTTTATAGGATTCTGGTAACTCTTTCCTTTCCGTGAGAGTGCTTTATGCCTCTATGTTCTTTAATAATCCAACGAAAGGAAGTGTGAAATGATTTGCATGAAGTGTAGCAGTAGATTGATTAGAATCATGTTTGAATTGAATGGTGTGATATATTCTTTTTACTTTTGCGAGTTTTGTGGCAAAGGAACACCAGTTATCCGAATGGAAGAGAATTAGACCGAAAAGAGGTGTGTTGTGGCAAAGCGATGGAGAAGAAAGAAGCGAAAGGCTAGGAAACAGGCTCGTAAGCATGAGTGTCTGGTAATCAAGGAGAAACTTTCAGGAATTGAGAAAGATTCTCACAAGCATGACTGGAAGCGAGAGATTAAGATATCCCAAGACTATATCTGTCCTGTATGTGGCAAGAGGTGTAATGACCGAACGATGAATATTCACCATATGCGACCTAAATGCAAAAAGGGTAGTAATAGTAAGGAAAATACAGTCGGTTGGTGTGTCGAGTGCCATCGTAATTATCACAAAAAGCATGGTGTAAAGATATCCGACAGATATGGAAATCCATTGTAAAGGTTTCTTTACATTCCAGTTTAGTTGGACAAGAGAGGGGGATATCACAGATATTCTTAAATGATATAGATGTCCCCCTTTCAAATCTTATAAGTACTTGACATTAGACAGGAGGTTGTGTATATTAAAGTATGTATGATGAAACAATACTACAATTGAATAGTCAAAGGATTCTTTTACAGGATTCGTTGTTGTGTTATTCATCATACAATAATACAAGAGAAGCACTCAGAAATGGGTGCTTTTCGCATTTATAGGAACATTAACAACTAGGATAGGGGTGGTTTCTTTGATGAGTTTGACACCTTGTATAAATACAAACTTTGGTCACAAACCTTTCGTGCTTTTAGACAATTCCCAGCAATGTCTTAACCTTGACAACTGGGTACTCCCAAGAGCATGAAAGATATTACAGAAAGTTTTAACTAACTTTTGACTACGCTATTGTTGAGGGTAAAATTAGACAAGAAGTCTACAACTAATAGCCTCTGGTAAATCTATCCTAGAACATAAGTGGTATACAAGAGCCAATATATATTCCACTAAGCCCAAACGCTATCACAGGAGGGGTAAAAGGTTTGTCGTACATATTATTTTTACAGAGAAAGGGGGAACAAATCTAGAATGCTTGACTGCTCTATGTTGTTTTGGTATTTTATAGTAGGAACTATATAAATTGTTATTTTTATAGTCCCAATTTGATAGCTCTTTCGCAATGCAAGTGAAGTGAGTTCCTAGAAATCGCATAAGAACTAGGCAGTTTCTGTGCGTATTTAATTCTGGTCCAGCAAGGTTTAACTCAGCCACACTGGACACGCATTGCTCGGGCTATGATATTTCTTTATATGGAAAGTTGTTAGCGAAGTCTTCGGAATCTATTAGTATGAGTTTAGAACTATTCCTGTCTCCACCTTTTACCTTTTTAAGTTCATTCCAATTATCCTTTATGAATGATTTGAGGTTATTTGTTCTTATTCGCACATACACCCATTTGTCTGTTAGGTAATATATATGTATCCATTCAATAGCCTTGGTTGAGGCTAACCCCGAGGGGTGGTTACCACATTCGTATTCAAACCCCACATTTCCAGTAGTCTTACTTATGGCATCAAACTTTACTTCTATTGTGTAGCCACTATCTGAGATTAGGTCATAATCGGGGAAATTGCCCTGTGTGGATTTTAGCCCAGGTAATTCTGCCTCCAGTTCTTTTATGAGGAAGTTTTCTGCCTTTTCACCTGTTTTGAGGTCTTGTGAGAAGTTTCCCATTTTTTAATCCTGTCTGAAATAGAACTCTGTGCAAGGTTGTACTTTTTAGCAAGTTGAGTCTGCGTCATGCCCCTCCTGTATAGAGAGTAGATATTCCTATCCCTGAACTCTTTCGCCTTGTGAGTAGAATCGTACTTAGTCCCTCTTAAAAGAGCCTTTACAGTGTAGTAGGGAATGTTTAATTTTTTTGATATACCTACCATGCCCACCCCTTGTTCTGCCAGTTTGTTTATTTCGGGCAACCTCTGACTGTGCTTTTTAATCTTGTTCTCCCTTTTTGCATTCCTCAGTGAAAGGGAAACCTCCTTGTAGTTTGGTATTGTCCTTAGGCGAGAATATACCGTTTCCCTGCTAACCCCGAAATGCTCTGCTATCTTTATTACTGGTACCTGATTAAGATACATCCTCACCATTGGTTCTAGTCCCTCCATCGTTTTTTGATTGCTTAATTTATCTAATCTAATAATTTCCCTGTGCGAAAGCCCTCGCTATTGTGTAGCCAAGACAATCGCATAGAGAGACTATCTCCTCTCTATTTTAGACCTTATTTCATTGTCTGCTACTGATTTCACCTTAGTCTGTGTGTAGGATATAAGGCGATTTGAATCGTCGTACAAACTTTTAAGTTGCCTTGCTTGGTACTCTGCCTTTAATTCCTTTTCCCTTATATACTCTGCCCTGTCCTCTGCCAATGCCCTAGCCATAGTGTCTGTTACTTTCTCTCCTTTCTCCTTAAGAGAAATATATTCCTTTCGTACCGAGTCTTTGTATTCCTCACTCAGTGCCTCTGCTTTTATATAGGCGTAGTCCTTGAGGTCGCTTAGGTTGTACATAAGGGAACAGAGAAGCAACATATAGTCTGTAATTCTGTCCATTTGCCAATCCCCAACTGGGGTGTCTTCCACATACTTTTTAATCTTAAGGATTTTAGACACCACATCCATTTTGTCTATAGACTCTTTAATCTGGTCTATATCACTCATTAGTATTTCGTTGTTTATCATATTGTTCTTTCATCAAATTAAGTACTTTCCTGCTCGCCGAAGAGGCTAGGGAGAAGGTTTCCTTGTTCATGGGTGGTATACAGATTTCTAAAAACTCGTGCTGTATTGCCCTGTGGACAAAACTTAATTCCTCTAAGGTGAGTTCATTCTCCCCCATACCCTCACTCGTTGGTTCTGTTGTCTCAAAATTTTCCATTGTTTTGCTTATTTAATTTATATACTCTTTTATGTAGTCCCAATTTCTCTGCTTCATCTATATTGTGCTCAGCCCAGTTATGGCATTCTCGGCACAGGTAAATTGTATCTTCATCTGTTCCCCCTGTGCTTCTTTTAACCACATGGTGTCGTTCAAGGTTTACATACTCCTCACTCTTTCCACACCTTGCACATCTCTTTTCTTCTAAGAACATTCTCCTACTGTATAAAAAGTTATCTCTACCCTCTCTTCTTCACTATCTACACTTGTCCAACCTCCCCCAAGTATTCTGCTGTCATCTATCCTCTCCCCCTTACTGTCTATCACCTTGTTATTGAGTACTGTGTCTATGGCATACTTAATCATGTTGTGAGCATCCTTCTTCCTTACCTTCCCATTCTTAAAGTATAAGGGAAAGTAAAATACCACCTCGCACTCATACCACTCACTACACTTAATACACTTCTCCTTTACTGTTAAAAGAACAAACTCCTCCCACTCTTTGTACTGCTTGGTCTTGTAACCACCCCTCCTAGAGCTTGCTATGGCATTATTCTCCGATACAGGCAACATACCTATTGTAAACTGAACCATCTCCTTTCCTTTTGTCGCCTTGTTCTTCATAGCTACTCTTTACTACTTAATTTAGATAATAATGTCTGAACCCTTTTAGTAGTCTTCCCTAACTCTTTTAATGCCCTCTCCAAAAACAAATTACCTTTTCTAACTTTCCCCCATATCCTGCTTGATTCTTTTTTAACAGTTATTTCCTTCATCTTATTTTTTATCCTTTAATTTAGATAACTTCTCTTCTACTAATTCCCTTGTTTTGCTATCCTCCTGGTAGCAAGTTTGGAATATCTCTGTAAGAACTTCTATTTTTGCTTTATCTAGTTCTTCGGAAATAAAATCTGCCATTTCTTCATAAAAAGCCTTATCACTATAGACGCGTTCTCCACCCTCTTGTATATAACCACCCCGACCTGTGGGTATCTCTTTTCCTCCAACCCATTCAAAATTCCAGTATATAGCCCCCTCGGATGTGTTCTCTTCGTGTTTTAACAGTATTTTCTTTACCCGTTTAATTATTTCCTTTCTCTTCATATTACTTATTACCTTTTAATAATTCAAATATCCCCCCCAGGATTTGCAATCTCTCAGCTTTTTCCTTGGGTAGTTTCCAACCTTTCTGCTGGTAAATATTACTATCATCAATCAAAGAGAAGTATTCCATTCCCATAGAAAAGTATTCTCTCCTTGCTTTGTCTAGTTCTTCGGAGATGTATTTTTCGGTGTTCTTTAATGACATAATCCCCAATTCTATGTTTCGTATAAACCTTTGTTCTCTCCACCCAGTTGTGTATTCCTTGACATATAACTCCTTGAAATCTTTTCTCAATGCTTTTACAAGTTTTGTTTCTTTCTTCTCCATATTACTTATTGTCCCACTTTAATTTAGATATTTCTTTTACCAACGGTTCTAATCCCAAACCTTTATGACTAAACTCTGAATTTATTATCGCATAATACTTTCCCTGTTCTGCCAATTCTCTTTGTTTTTTAGTAAACTTATTTTGATTAAAATACCAATATAGTTCTGTTGTTACATGTTCCCTTAAATCATTTGATTTTGCCAATCGCAAACATTCACTTTTAGGGACTATAATCCACTTCTCCATATTACTTATTGTCTTTTAATTTAGATATTAGTTTAATTACTCTATTTAATGTTTTATAGTATTCTTCCCCTGAGAGTTTTCCGTATCCTATTTCCCTTGCAACTTCATCTGCCAACTCTTCTCTTGCTTTCTCTATCTCTTGGTTTACCTGTTTTCTTACACGGTGCATTTCAATTTCAACAACCCTCTTTTCTTCTAGGTTTTACAAGTTTTGGGAGTATTCCAGAAAAGTCCCAAGTCCACCCATCTTCAATCATTCGTTTTTCCATATATCTCAATAGTTCTTCATGTTCTTTAAGTTCTTTCTTTAACC
>Ga0255342_1003433_pt1 | contig 17660 bp, 16 predicted proteins | sample wastewater_treat_3_FD_192416 | JGI IMG/M metagenome (GOLD analysis project Ga0255342, IMG submission 192416) | Wastewater microbial communities from Lulu Island WWTP, Vancouver, Canada - plant14 | ecosystem: Engineered > WWTP > Wastewater > Unclassified | place: Canada: Vancouver, British...
TTGCACGATCTATTCTACCAGATTTCAGAGAAAAATGACAGGGATTTTTTGGGTTTTTGTGAACTATTTTAAAGAGTTAGGGTTTCCGGATGGACACTATATAATCTTTGTTGGCACTGGTCCAAAGATGATGAAAAAGAATACAAGAATTGGCAGTAACGTTATCGAGCGTTATCGAATGCCTGATTCGAAGGAAAGTGTGCTCAAAAAAGACAGATGTCTTAAATAAAATCATATTCCTTGTCTAAACCTCTGTGGCTTACTGTTAATTTGCAGAAAAGAAAAGGATGTAAGTGCCTTTTTTTGTTGGTTTTCCTGCGGATTTATCGCACTGGTATCCTGCTGGTACCCGAATTGCAATATTCATACCCATGCATGCGATTTTCTTCGAACTATGCATGATTTTCGTGAAACAGATAAATTACAGCGGGTGGGTTGAATGGTTCTCGAAGACATAACAGTTATAGATTTAACACAGTTGCTGCCCGGGCCTTTTTGTACTCAGGTTCTCGCAGATTTTGGCGCTAACATTATAAAAATAGAAGGCCCTAGCGGGGATTTTGCCCGAGTTCTCGGCACAAAAATTAAAAAAGAATCAGGCCCATTCATGATGCTTAACCGTAATAAGAGAAGCGCTGTAATCAATATAAAAGAAGTGAAGGGAAGGGATGTTTTTTTTCGACTGATTAAGCAGGCTGACGTGGTGATCGAGAGTTTTCGGCCGGGAGTAATGGACAAGCTCGGATTAGGATACGAAGAAGTGGTGAAGATCAATGAGAGAATCATTTACTGTTCCATATCAGGATACGGGCAAACAGGGCCATATCGGGACAGGCCTAGTCATGATATCACCTGCATTTCTATCGCTGGGATACTTGGAATTACAGGTGTAAAAGGCTCTAAACCTATAATCCCAGGTGGACAAATTGCTGATATAACCAGTGGACTCCTCGGTGTTGTTGGAATTATGTTTGCTTTATGGGCACGGGAAAAGACTAAAAAAGGCCAGCATATCGATATTGCTATGATGGACTCAGCGGTCGCGTGGCTTCCTCTAGTGCTGGGAGAATACTTGTCACGGAAGACTGAACCAAAAAGAGGACAAGAACTTCTTAACGGTGGATATGCTTGCTACAACGTATATGAAACATCAGACAATAGGTATATGAGTCTGGGAGCGCTGGAAGTGCATTTCTGGGAGACGTTTTGCAGAGAGATCGGACAGGAATCCTTTATTGCTAAGCAGTTTGCTAACAAGCCGACGCAGGCAGAGATGACCGCGAAGATACAAGGGGTATTCAGTCGAAAGACACAGGAAGAATGGACTGTATTTTTTCAAGACAAAAATGTGCCTTGCGAACCGGTACTGAGTTTGGAAGGCGTTTTTTCTCACCCTCAGGTCCTGGACAGAGGCATGATCCTTGACGTTACTCACAGAACTGAAGGAAAGATAAAACAGCTTGGAATACCAATCAAGATGTCCATGACACCAGGCCAGATCAGGATGTCTGCACCTCGTTTAGGTGAACATACTGAAGAAATACTTAAAGAGTTCGGCCTCACGACAGAGGAGATAGGTCAACTGAAGGACGAGAAGATCGTACTGTAACAGCGCGAGAGATAACACAAGGAGGAACTGATGGCTAAAAACGGAGGGTATAGAGATAAGGTTGTGTCATATGAGCAGGCAGCGAAACTGATAAAGTCGGGTTATGTAGTGTCAACGGCACTTGCTCTGGGTGCATGGTCGAAAAGAATGGTTCATGCCATACTCAACCGTTACAAGGAGTTAGAAAACGTCACACTCATGGATGGACTTCAGCTAGACCCGGCTATTAAGCTGTATGACGAAGAATTCCTGAAAGAGGCTAAAGGGAGGATTAGCTTCTGCCCAACTTTTGGCACGGGCATTATTCGCAAACTTCACGAGAAAACAATAATTGACCATTACGTAAATCAGAGTTCTGATGCAGGAGAAAAACTAGGGAGGACATCCGATGTCTTTATTACAGAAGTCACACCTCCAAACTGGCAGGGCTTTGTGAATCTTGGGCTAACCAACTTTTATTCAATGGACACTATCCGGGTTGCTAAGGCGCTAGGAAGAAAAATGCTTGTTATAGGAGAGGTCAATGATCAGCAACCGGTTGTGTACGGAGAAAACTGGATGCACATTTCCGAGTTCGATTGTTTTGTAGAGAATTCTCACCCGATTCATGTCTTCAAAAGGGAAGAACCAGGCGAGATAGAGCTTATTATTGGAAATCATGTTCTTGAATTGATAAACGACGGAGACACATTTCAAATGGGGTTTGGGACAATCCCGGAAGCTGTGGTGGCAGGGCTTCATGTAAAGAACGATCTCAGTGTTCATACGGAAATGTTTCCCACAGGCCTCCCGGCACTTGTTCAGAAAGGAGTCATAACAAACAGGAGGAAGCCGCACCATAAAGGTATTACAACTGCCTCTTTCTGCCTGGGAGACGAGTCTATGTATGAGTTTGTCAATGAGAATCCTAATTGTCAATTTTATCCTGGGTCATATACAAATAATCCTGCGTTCATCGCACAGCACCCTAATATGGTGGCGATAAACATGGGGTTGCTTGTGGACCTCAGTGGACAGATTGTTTCGGAAGGTATCGGACATAGAATAGTAAGCGGCCCTGGAGGACAACTCGATTTTCAGATTGGTGCTTATTTTTCCAAAGGAGGCAAGGGTATCACTCTTGTTAAAGCAGCAAGAAATTTGAAAAATGGATCAAGGGTTTCGTCTATCCTCGCGGAATTGCCTCCGGGATCCCCTATTACCGTGCCAAGACACTATGCGGATTACATAGTAACTGAGTATGGTATTGCCCATCTGCGGAATAAGACAAGGAGGCAGCGGGCAGAAGCCCTCATTGAGGTTTCCCATCCTGACTTTCGAGATGAACTGCGGGCTAAAGCAGAGGAAAATTTCTATTCGAAAGATTGGTGAAATATGTATGGTGGCAGGATATTGTCTCGTGTGAAGAAAAAACAAGTATAAACATGGAGGAAAGTATGAGAAAAACCGTTATTGTAAGCGCCGTACGAACACCGATCGGCGATTTTGGTGGATCCCTGAGATCTCTTCAGCCCACAGAGTTATTTATTACGGTAATGAAAGAGGCTATTAAAAGGGCTGGTATTGAGAAGGAGACTATTGACCAGGTTGTATGCGGGAATTGTTTTTCTCCTCTTGACCAGAATATCGCACGGGTTTCCCTTCTGTTGATGGGCCTACCAAATTATGTGCATGGGGTTAAAGTAGACTGTGCCTGCGCTTCCGCCGCTCATGCTATAGTTTTGGGTTATTACGCGATAACCCTAGGTCAGGCCGATGTTGTACTGGCCGGTGGTGTTGAATCAATGAGCAATGCACCATATATTGTTTCTTCAGCCCGTTGGGGACAAAGGCTCAGACACGGGAAAATGGAGGATATCATATGGAGTGGCATGCAGGAGTATCCCGTCGGAGGAGGCATGGGGCTCGCGGCGGAGAGGCTTGCCGAGAAATACCATATTAGCAGAGAGGAACTCGATAAATTGGCTGTTTCAAGTCATCAGAGGGCAGTCACTGCTATCAAAGAAGGCAGGTTCACAAGAGAAATAGTGCCTGTTGAGGTAAAAGCAGGGAAAAACAAGACCGTGCAGGTTACGAAAGATGAACACCCCAGGGAAGACACTAATATTGAACAATTAAGTAAACTTGCTCCCGCATTTAAGGAAGGAGGATGTGTAACGGCTGGTAACGCTTCTTCCCTCAATGACGGAGCCTCAGCGGTAATCCTGATGAGTGAAGAAAAGGCGACTGAACTGGGCATTTCTCCAAGAGCCACGATCAGGGCTACTGCCTCCGTGGCAGTTGATCCTTTTCTTGTTGGTATAGCACCAGTACCTGCAATACAAAATATTTTGAAAACAACAAGACTATCTTTAAGCGATATCCAGCTTTTCGAAATCAACGAAGCATTTGCTTCGTATTACCTGGCTACCGAGAAGGAGCTTGGGCTCAACAGGGAGATCACAAACGTAAACGGTAGCGGTATCTCTTTGGGACACCCGGTTGGCAACACGGGTTGCAGGCTTGTTGTTACGCTCCTCCATGAAATGGAAAGGCAGGGCCTTAAGTTGGGTATATCTTCTCTTTGCGCTGGTGGCGGTGTCGGGAACGCGATATTGATAGAGAGACCATAACGTTCAAGGGACTATATAGTTCATCGGGCCTGCTTTCTGAGCCGGGACCCGATCAAAATACATGAAAACTAGAACGAAAGGGGGTTCTAATGGCAACTGAAATTAAGAATGTGGCTGTGTTAGGTGGTGGACTCATGGGAACGGGGATTGCCCAGGTTGTGGCCGTTGGAGGCTACAGAGTATCAGTATATGATATTGCCGAAGCAATATTGGCCAAATCGCAGGGCACAGTTGCAAAACAGTTAAACGGGGCAGTGGCAAAAGGCAGAATGATCCAAGAGGATGCAAAGAATGCTCTTGAGAGAATATCATTCACCATAGATCTGAAAACGGCTGTCGGAGATGCGGATTATATAATAGAAGCGGTACCTGAGATTTTGGATCTCAAGAAGAAAATTCTCGCTGAAGTGGATGACCTAGCAAAGATGACAGCTGTCTTTGCCTCGAATACATCGGAATTGAGCATAGAATTGCTTGCATCTGCAACAGGCCGCAAAGACCGTGTTATAGGAACTCACTGGTTTTATCCCCCCCATATTATGAGACTCGTTGAGGTTGTCGTAACCTCATCAACGTCCGATGAAACATTGAAGGCAACCCTCGATTTCTGCGGCAAGATAGGAAAAGAAACGGTTGTCTGCAAAGATGTGCCAGGGTTCATTACAAGCAGGGCTATCTCCGCGCTCATAACAGAATGTATGCGGCTCTACGATGAGGGTGTTGCGTCTTTCGAGGATATCGATAAAGCCATGAGGCTGGGATTCAACCATCCTATTGGTCCTTTTCAATTGACGGATATGTCGGGCGTGGATGTGGTGTTCCATTCTATCGATTCACTGGGTAAGACTTATGGAAACCAGCGTTTCAAACCGTCCGACAGAATGCCAGAACTGATCAAGGCAGGAAACCTTGGGCAGAAAACGGGTAAAGGATTTTATGACTACAACAAGGACAAATAACGAATAGAGAAGGTACTGGCACTATGAGACTTTTTAATGAAGACCATAACAAGTTCAGACTAAGAGTCAAGACCTTTATTGAAAAAGAGGTGAATCCTTATGCCGAAGAGTGGGAGAAAAATCGGCAGATCCCCAGATCATTTTGGAAAAAGATGGGTGAAGAAGGTTTCCTCGGGTTCTGCTACGAAAAGAAATATGGTGGACGGGGTCTTGATATTGCTTACAGTGTAATCCTCACAGAGGAACTCATCAAGTCCCGTTGCAGTGGAATTGGGCCTGTCGTCGCCACGCACAATGAGATGTCCAGCACCTACTTGAGTCACTTCGGCACAGACAAGCAGAAGATGAAATATCTGAAGCCCTGCACCACGGGAGATGCTATTTGTGCAATTGCTGTAACTGAACCGGACGCAGGGTCGGATGTCGCTGCCATGAATACTACGGCTGTAAGGGATGGTGACCATTATGTGATCAACGGGCAAAAGATTTACATAACAAACGGCTACTATGCTGATATAGTCATCACAGCAGCCAAGACCGATACGAAGATCAGGCCTGCGTTTAAGGGAATCAGTATGTTTATCGTCGAAAAAGGGACGGAAGGATTATCTGCCAGCAAACTTGATAAGATGGGTATACCAGCTTCAGATACTGCAGAGGTTTCCTATGCGGATTGTCGGGTGCCTGCGGAAAATCTTGTAGGCTCTGAAGGGAACGGATTTAAGTATATCATGGAATGTTTTCAGAGGGAGCGTCTCATGGTCACCCTGTTTTCGCTCGCCTCTTGTGAAAAGATAATTCAGGAGACAATCGATTTTTGTCGAAATCATTCTCTGTATGGCACCCCATTAATTTCTTCTCAAGCAAACAAGCATAAATTTGTTGAGATGATATCGGAGTTTGAAGTATTGAAAACATTCACATATGATTGTGTCCAGGAATACCTGGCAGGCAATGACATAATAAAAGGGATAACCATAGCAAAATTTCGTGCTGGAGAGCTGGTGAACAGGGCGGCAAGGATTTGTATGGGCCTGCAGGGAGAGCATGGTTATTTGAGAGATAACGTGGCTGCCAGAGCTTGTCTGGACGCTAGGCCAAACATCATTGCTGGTGGGAGCACCGAGATTATGAAGGAAATACTCGGGAAGCTACTGGGTTTCTAGCAGAAGCGGGTAAGAATGAGGAGGTAATATGGCCGATAAGTTTGTCTTAAGTGACGTTCGTGATAATATAGCCGTGCTGACACTGAACAATCCACCAGCGCATTGTCTTTCAAGCACGATGGCAGAGGACCTGAATAATGCCTTCGAAAACGTATCAGCGAAGGGAGATGTAAGATGCATCATTATCACCGCTCAAGGAGATAAGTTTTTTGCCCTTGGCGCGGATATCAATGAAGTTGCTGGAAATGATGCACCGACGAATACAAAACTGCTGGCTCGGGTTGGAGAGGTTCTCAATAAGATACTCATTTCCCGAATACCAACCATTGCTGCCATAAATGGATCGGCAATGGGTGGTGGGTTGGAGTTGACCCTCCACTGCGATTTCCGGATATGTATAGAAAACGCAAAATTTGGAGTGCCAGAAATTAATCTTGCCCTCATTCCGGGGGCCGGTGGAATTCAGCTTCTGCCAAGGCTCATAGGACTGTCCCATGCCAAGCGGTTGTTGTACACGGGTGAAGTAATAGATGCCAAGAAAGCCCTCGCCATCGGTCTCGTTGATCAAGTGGTCAGTGATATTGATGTACTTCGAAAAGAAAGTGCTCTGATGGGGTCTCTTCTGTCTTCCAAGGCGCCACTGGCGTATTGGGCACTAAAAAAGGCGCTACTGGCCGGTATGGAAAAGCCTTACTCAGAGGCTCGAAAAGAGGATGTAAGGCTCTTTGGAGAACTTTGTGCTACGAGTGATAAGGAAGAAGGAGTCAGGGCTTTTTTTGAAAAAAGAAAACCGTTGTACCGTGGGCGATAACTAATGATATAATAAAATAAAGACAAAAAGATAGAAACGATCTGCCCGACACAACTCCCCATGCAATCGATGTCGTGTGTTTCGTTTGAAAGGTGGCGGAAACCAGTGGGAGATTGAAGTGAAGTTTTAGCGACAAGGAGTATCAAAATATGAATTTTGAACTGAGTTCAGAACAAAGAGACATAAAACTTGCAGCCCGAGAATTTGCTGAAGGTGAATTTTCGGAGATTGCGAGAGACTATGATGCAAAAGAGGAATATCCATTGAATCTATTGAAGAAAGCTTGCGAATTGGGTTTTGTCGGGCTTTTCATAGACGAAAAATTTGGAGGGTCTGGCCTTGGTTTGCTTGAACACATACTAGTCCTAGAGGAATTTTGCAGGGTTGACCCCGGATGCGGGCATATCCTCTTATCCACAATGGGTGCGGAAATAATTATGGCAAGTGGAACCGCGGAACAGAAGACCAGATATATCCCCCCCCTCACAAAAGGTACGTCGATTATGGGTTGCGCCATCGCGGAGACTGGAATAGGAATAGATACTGGCGCTATTGCCGCAACCGCGGTTAGTGTTGGTGATGGGTATACGCTAAACGGTGAAAAAGTTTTTGTGACCAATGGCAGTATCGCCGACTGTCTGATAGTCTTATGCTGTACCGATTCGTCGACACGTAGTCTCCAGCAGAAATTCAGTCTGTTTATCGTGGACCCAAAGTTGCCGGGTTGTGACGTTACCAAAATTAAAAACAAAGTAGGATTGAGGGCGTCTAACGTTGCAAATGTAAGATTAAAGAACGTAAGTGTACCGGTAGAGTGTCTATTAGGGGGCGAGGAAGGAAGGGGTCTTGATCAAATACGCCCTTGTCTTGATGTAATGAGACTTGTTGCGGCGGCGCAAAGTATAGGTGCCGCTCAGGGGGCCATGGAAGAAGCAGTCTCATACGTTAAAAAGAGGAAGGCTTTCGGCCAGACTATCGGTTCTTTCGAAGTTACACAGCTCAAAATTGGAGAAATGGCAACCTATATAGAGGCCTCACGCAGGCTTTGCTATCAGGCTGCCTGGATGCTTGACCAAGATAAAAGGGATGCGAGCCTTATATCGATGGCCAAATGGTTTGCTGGCGAGACAGGAGGAAGAGTTGCGGATGGGGCTCTGCAGCTCCATGGAGGTTATGGATACATGACGGAAAGCCCCATTGAACATTTTTTCAGGGATGCTGTTACGGCGGAAAATTACGGAGGTTATAAAGAACTAGAGAAGAGCTTCATAGGACGGGAGTTGATTGGAGGTATTTGATGCACCGAGAACCAGGGAAAAAGAGAACCCGGAAAGTTCTGGTAGGCGTGACTATGGCCGGTGGATTTCAAAGGTAGATTCACAACAAAATTCATAAGGAGGGTTTTTTATGAAAAGGAATTTATGTATCAGTTTGGTAATCATCGCATTTATTTTATCAACACTTGCTGTAGTTTGCGGTCCGGTCAGTGCACAGGATCAGGTCATCAAGCTCAAATACTCTAATTTTTTTCCGCCAGCACACAAAATCAGTAAACTTACCGAAGATTATATCAAGGAAATAGAAAAACGAACAAACGGTAAGGTAAAGATCATGTATTTTCCCGGTAACACTTTAACACCGCCCGCACAGGCTTATGACAGCACTGTGCAAGGGATTACCGATATCTCACAATGTATCTTCATATACTCCAAGGGCAGATTTCCCCTTACTGACGTATTGAACTATCCCATTGGAATCAAGACCGGTCTTCAAGCGACCAGGCTGGCAAATGCCTACTACAAGAAATTCCAGCCAAAAGAGATGACAGATACCCATATACTTTACATGCATGGTCACGGTCCTGCACTTGTCATGACCAGAAAGGTTATCAAATCGCTGGATGAAATAAAGGGTGTGAGGATAAAGGCATCCGGTACAAGCGGGGATGTTATCAAGGCATACGGAGGAATACCCGTGACTATGCCGATACCAGAAACATATGAGGCATTGCAAAAAGGTCTTGCCGATGGCATAATACTGCCTATCGAAACCCTGAAGAACTGGAAATTTGCCGATTTCCTTAAATGTCTTGTGTACAATTATGGCGTCGGTCTTTCCAATGCAATGTTCGTCACCATGAACCAGAAAAAGTGGGATAGCCTTCCTAAGGACGTTCAGAAGGTTTTCGAGGAAGTAAGCGCAGAGTGGATTGATAAGCAAGGTAAACTCTGGGACGAAATAGAAAAGGACGGACTGGAATATGCCAAACAGAAACCAGGTTTTACCATCGTGAATGCCACCCCACAGGAAGAGGCAAAGGCGAGAGAAAAGATGAAACCCATTATTGCTGAGTATGTGAAGGAAATGAAGCAGAAGGGACTACCTGGCGAGGAAGCGGTAAAATTCTGCCAGGATTGGCTGGGTAAAAACCCGTAAAGTGTTTTCAATGTGAGAATATAATATCCGCTGCTGGTCAGGAGGACTATACATGAACGTACTGCTGAATGTTGTTCGGAAAGTAAGCGTGATAACACAGGTGATCTCGGGACTGTTCATAATCGTAATGGTATTAATCACGCTCGCTGATGTGATCTTGCGCCAATTTGGGATGCCCATTTTCGGCGCCTATGAATTAATCTCTGTGTTGGGTGGATTTGTTTTTGGATTTGGTATGCCTTACACTGGCTGGAAAAGGGGCCAGGTATATGTTGATTCTGCCATCAACACGTTTCCGAAAGGAATCAGGGCTTGTATAAATGTGGTGACGCGTCTTATAAGTATAGCCCTGTTCCTCCTGATCAGTTGGAATCTTCATCTCCTTGGAAAAAACTTTTACCTGAAACACGAGGTGACATCGAGTATTCAGTTTCCATATTATCCCGTGGCCTATGCGATAGCCATCAGCATGTTCCTTCTTTGTTTTGTCCTGGCTGCCGAGATCATTAAGGTTGTCCGAGGTGAATATGAATGAGATCTCAGTTGGCATCATAGCGATTGTTGTCCTGCTCGGTCTATTTCTTACGGGCATAGAACTGGCCTACGCGATGGCTATCATAGGTTTTCTGGGCTTCTCGTATCTCGTTTCCTTTCATGCTGCGTGTAATCTCCTGGCCAAGGACTTCTTTGATACTTTCATTAACTATGGGTTTACCGTAATTCCACTATTCGTCCTGATGGGACAGATAGCATATTATTCGGGTATCGCAAAGAAACTGTTTGGTGCTACAAACAAATTTGTTGGACACGTCCCGGGTGGACTCGCTATGGCGACCATCCTTGGTGCAACTCTTTTCAAGGCTATGTGTGGATCTACGCTTGCAACCTGTGCAACCTTTGCCAGTGTTGCCATTCCCGAGATGGAACGATTCGGATATAACAAGAAACTTTCCACTGGAGTCGTGGCTTCAGTGGGAACGCTCGGGATACTTTTACCGCCGAGCATTACGCTGATCATATTCGGCATTATCACGGAGCAATCCATTGGCCGGCTCTTTCTGGCAGGAGTATTCCCGGCTCTTCTCGTTTCCGCTCTATTCTTGTTAGTCGTATACGGGTGGGCGAAGAATAATCCCAAGATTGCACCGAAGTCAGAGAAAGCGACATGGGAAGAGCGGTGGCGCTCTTCTCCTGACTTCATTGCTGTAGGGGTTATCTTTGTTATCGTAATTGGGGGGCTCATGACGGGCAAGTTTAGTCCCACAGAGGCAGGTACCATAGGTACTGTCGCTGTTTTTATTCTTGCCACTACCAAAGGAAGGGGTACATTTACTTTAAAAGGTCAGTTTGCAGCCATTGATGAATCAATTAGGACCGGCTGCATGGTTCTTGCTCTTATTGCAAGTTCGGTTGTACTGGGCCACTTCCTGGCGGTTACCGAAATCCCTCTAAGGGCTGCAGATTGGGTAGGGGGCTTGGAAATCAATAGAACTATAATCATGATTGTCATAATACTGATCTATCTCATCGGCGGTTCCTTCATTGATGATCTGGCATTTATGATTCTGGCGACGCCTATCTTTTATCCGTGCATCATAAAGCTGGAGTACGATCCTATATGGTTCGGAATCATGATAGGCCTTACCGTCATGATCGGTAGCGTCATTCCACCCGTTGCTATGTGTGTTTTTGTTGTAAAGAAGATTACCGGTGAATCGTTCGGCACTATTTATAGTGGTGTCTATCCATTCCTGTTGGGTCTTTTCGGCTGTGCTCTTTTTCTCTTTCTGTTTCCAAGTATCGCAACGTGGCTTCCGTCAGTAATGATGCCGGAATGAAACCGCGATGCATTGCGCGTGCCACTGGGAATATGTTATGTAAGACAGTGAAGATCGATAGAAAAAGAATTCCTTCATCCCTTTACTGAGACAATGAGGAGGTATCAATGGACTACGATGAGGCACGCAAAAGGCTCGAAGAGGAGAGATCATGGGTAGCAGGTGCGAACACAAAGCAACGTGAAAGACAGAGGGGTAAAGGCAAACTCCATGTATCCGAGAGGATCGCCCTCCTCCTGGACAAAGGATCATGGCTTGAATACGGAGAATTTGCCCGTTCGTCAGAACCAAAGGCGAAGGACCGCTCGCCAAGAGATGGTGTCTTTACCGGTATTGGTACTGTGGGGGGGCAACCCGTTGCCATCATCGCCCACGACATCACCGCCTTAGGTGCCACGCAGTCCTATGTGAACGTAAGAAAAGTAGACAGGATGATTGCGTTGGCGATCAATAAGAGGCTTCCCATTATCGGATTGTCCGAGGGTGGGGGAGTCCGACTGCCTGACGGCGTTGGCCTTGGGTTTCCCAGATTGGTGGGACTCCACCCGATACATTCTCTCAGTACACTTGCCGATCCCGCAATGCGACCCCTCTTGATTGCCGCAGTGTTCGATTACTGTTACGGCGATCAGGCAATCTGGGCAGCCTATGCTGATTTTACCATAATGGTTCAGGATTCATCTCTTGCCCTTTCTGGTCCTCCTGTTCTTGAGGCAGCCATTTCCGAAAAGAAGAGTGACCTTGAGCTTGGCGGTCCTGTTATTCATCACACAATTACAGGTGTGGCAGACTTCACAGCAAAGACAGATGAACAGGCCATTGAAAAAATTAAAGAGATCCTTCATATTATTCGGGCTCCGGAGATATCTTCTGATCCCGTCGATAGACTCATCGCTGACGCAGAATCTATAGTCCCACATGACAACAAGCAGGTCTACGACATGCGAAAGTTGATCACCCGTATCTGCGATGCGGGAGAATTCCTGGAGATGAAGCCCCGTTACGGAACAGGGATAATCGTGGGTCTGGGCAGGATTGGAGGCCAGACAGTCGGCATAGTTGCGAGCCAGCCAAACTCGGCTGGCGGTGCCGTTGATGCAAAAGGTATCCGCAAGTCAGGGGAGTTTCTTGAGTTTGTGCAGGTGAGAAAGATACCCCTCCTTGTGCTCCAAGACATACCTGGTTTTCTCGTGGGCTCTGCCGTGGAAAAAGACGGTCTACTGAAGGCCATCCAAATGCATTGCCGCGCCCTTGAGGCCCTTGATGTGCCCATGGTCACCGTGATAACGAGAAAAGCCTATGGAGCTGCCTACTACTTCATGGGTACCGGCGCTTCCGGTGCGCAGTTTGTTGCAGCGTGGCCCAATGCCGTAATCAGCTTCATGGCTCCCGAGATTGGGGCTTATATTTTTACCAAACATGTAGAGCCGGATAAGAAAAAAGAGGCTATAAAAAAGAGCATTACTGAACTAGAGAGAGGAGCATCCGTCTGGGACGCTGCTCAAGAGTTCTGGCTGGATGCCATCATTGATCCAAAGGAAACAAGGAAGGTAATTTGTCATGCCTTCAGACTTTTGTGCTAATGATGTTGAAAACATCTGGAGGTGTTTTAATGAGCAATTCTGTATTGGACGGCAAGAAAATCTTAATTGTAGATGATGAAGAAGATGTGCTGACAGTATTGGAAAGCGAGATAATGGATGACTGTCCAAACTGTATTCTGGAAAAAGCCGGCACTTATGAGAGTGCAAAAACACTTCTAGAGTCGAAAGTGTATGATATAGTCATCCTCGATATAATGGGGGTGCGGGGATTTGATCTTCTCGATATTGCCGTAAAGCGTGGATTCAAAGTGGCCATGCTCACAGCCCATGCCTTATCGCCTGAGGCACTGAGGCGTTCCATCGAGATGAAGGCGAGGGCATATCTTCCCAAGGACAAGCTTGGAGAGATAGTCCCCTTTCTTGAAGACTTGCTGAAATATGATTATGAATCCGGATGGAAACGTCTATTTGCAAAACTTCATAAGTCTTTTGCGAGCTACTTTGGAGAGGATTGAGATAAAGATCACGATGCGCCTTGGCATGGCTGGCCTCACTACCGGACTTGGCGAATAAAGGAGAAAGGAGCTGAAATATGGAAAGCTACCATAAACCCTTCGTTCGTAGAGACTTTAATCGCACGAAGCTTTTGAAGAACGAGACAAGTTGAAATTGCAAGAATAATAATCGGTAACTGTAAATTCTAAGAAAAGTCAACCTTGTATATCATGTCAGACGGCTTTTCCGAAGGAATCAATATACCAAGAACGTCGGCATACTATCGTGAAGCCGGTAAGGGTCCAAGCGTGATATGCCTTCACAGCGTTGCGAGCTCATGCCTGCAATGGCGTCCTTTAATGACTTGCCTGGCAGAATCCTATCGTGTTATAGCTATTGACTTCTATGGTGACGGGAAAAGTCCTCCTTGCCGCGATGACTGTGCTTTTTCGATTGACGATGAAATCGCACTTATTGAACCCATCTTAAAGGGAGCAGGCCCCTTTCATCTTGTTGGCCATTCATATGGAGGATGCGTGGCTGTTAAAATTTGCCTTTCGCGACCTGACAGGGTAGCTTCGCTTGTTCTGTATGAGCCGGCCTTGTGGGGTACATTGGTAAATCACTGGCCCAATGACCCCAGTGCAAGGGAGATTCTTGCACTCAGATCTGAGACAGGTCGTCTTATTAAATCGGGCGACACTGAGGCTGCTGCACAAAGGTTTGTCGACTATTGGGCGGGTGAGGGTTCATGGAGGGGAATCCCGGACTCCAAGCGTGATGCGATCATTGCCGGAATAGTCACGGGTGATCACAAATGGAAACCTAGCCCTGGCCCTTCAATCTCCCCTGAAGAGTTGAATGCCCTTGAGATTCCAACTCTCGTTATGACAGGATCAGAGACCGCAGCAACCATGAGGGGCCTTATTAGTAGACTTCGCGAGACCGTACCTCGATGGCAATTTGTCGAGTTAGCGGGTCTTGGCCACATGGGCCCCATAACGCATGCGGAAGTTGTCAACGCACACATTGCTGCATTCCTTAAAAATATCAGGTTATCTTTTTAGGTCTGAGACTCCCGAGAAGACTAGGAGATAACGATGGAAGAGACAGGTTGATGTACCTTTGATGAAGTAACTATTTGATGGCAAGTTACCTCAAGGCGAGTGGTTGAAAGCTGGGAAGGCTTAACTCAGACGATACATCCTCCCACACGACCTCAACAGCCATATTGCAGTGTATTTGTGTGTGGTTACATCCTATAATTTTTGCAAGAAAATGGGGACCTTCTTTCAGCTCAATAACTGCAACTACATAAGGGGTTTTACCAATTATATCTGGATGAAATGCAGCGTGGAAAACGATATAAGTATAGACACGCCCTTTACTACCATCAGACTGAACCCATTCTGACCCTTGGGACGAGCACCTGGGGCAGATGAACGATAGAGGCCAGCGCACATGACCGCAATCATTACATCGCTGGAAAGTAAGGCTGTGTTCCTTGCAGTTTCTCCAAAAGGTTCTTGTGTAATCATCGGGTAGATCCGTCAATAGTAGATTTTTCATGACAATCCCCTATGGCCTTCCTAAAATGACTGTACAGTGAGTTTGAAAAACTCCGCCATTATCGCTGCACAGAATAATTTCCGGTTTCTTCGTCCCTTGAAGGATGCCAAGCTGCCTATCACCGCAGCGGCCCATCAGCTGCATGACGCCTTCCGTGAGTGGAGTAAGGCCCATGTGGTATGCTTCAGCCAAAAGGCCCCCTGAAGTATTTACCGGTAGTTTTCCTCCGGGAGCCGTTCTTCCCTCGGCAAAAAAGCTTTGGGCCTCACCTGGTCTATAAAAGCCGTAATCCTGCATTGTAAGTTCCACTGTATAGGTAAAACAGTCGTAGATTTCACATGCGCCTATGTCATCAAGGGTTATTCCCGCCATCTTAAGAGCTATTGGTCCGGCTTGTTTTGCCCCTGTTTGCCCGGCCATGAAAGCAGACTGGTTGATATCTACTGACGGGTTAGCCTCAGCTATACCAAGAATCAAGGCAGGAGAATGAGGAAGATCCCTTGCTCTTTCTGTTGAAGTGACTACGCAGGCTCTCCCACCATCAGTGATGAGGCAGGCATCAGCCCCCCTGAAAGGCTCAACAATGAAAGGAGCAGAAAGATAGGCTTCCCTGGAAAGAGGAACACCATGGTAAACGGCCTGCGGGTTGAGGTGGGCCCATTGTCGTTGGTTAAACGCAATTTCTTTCCACGTGTCAGGGCCGGTACCAAATTCCATCATACCTCTCCTAGCCGCTAAAGCATAGCCGGCTATGGGACCAAACATTCCGCACACCTCGTTATAACCGTAGTGCTCGGAATGAGTCACCTCATCAACAAAGGTCCTTCCGCCTGATAGGGCGTTATCTCCGTAAACGATAAGCACATAATTGCAGAAGCCTGCCTCTAAAAGACTAATTGCAGTTATCAGTTGATTGCGAGCGCAGTTAGCTTCCTGTCCGATATATGATGGTTGGATGCTGAGATGCTGAGCTAAGAGGTAAGGAGTAATTTCTGCTTCATTCAACAGGGGTTTGAAATGTCTGTAACAGATCAGCCCATCAATGTCTTCTTTTCTTAAGCACGCATCCCTTATTGCATTTACCGATGCCTCCAGATAGAAGCTTAGTGCCGTTCTATTTTCTATATGGCCTTGGGGGGTATACCCAATTCCGACAACAGCATATTTACCTTTCAGCCTTTGTAAAGACTTCATCATAGGTCTCTACCACGCTAAGCTTTCATGGTCTGAAAGAGAGATCGTATCTCGGGAGAAACGTCCCTGCAATCAAGATATTCCATGAGAGCCTCAAAGGTAACACCTCTCATTATACGAAAGGATGCGTTCCCTATGGCGCATGATTTACCCGATTCGTCTTCAATGCTTCCGGAAGCAAGATGGTCTCCGATGTTGGTTGCAGGGAGAAGACGCCCCGAAGCCCGGTAGATTTTTTCACAGACAACTGGTCTTTGGAACTCTACCTCAACCTTCCAGGTAGCGCAAATCTTCTTTGTCCCCGTAAAAACTGTCCAAAACATAACTTCATCAAGTATTCCTGTTATGATTCCACCATGAAGCATGCCAGCATAGCCCTGAAATGTCTCTCGAGCGGTAAATTGCATGAGGCTGCGCCGCCCAGATAATGTAATTCGAGGCCAAGACCCCCGTGGAACGACCACAGAAAAAACAGGTTGTGGTACCCGGCAAAAGCCCATTCATAGATTAATCATCCTCTTGCTACAATTTTGTTGTTCCTACTCTTCATCAAAACATTCTATCGTCAAACCTTATTTCATGAAGTAGTTTGGGAGCCACAGGGAAATCTCTGGGAATATGAACAAGAGTATTGCAGACACAACCAGCCCGATCAGGAAAGGATATACGCCTCTGTATATGACGCTGAAGGGTATTTTGGTAATATTCTTGACGATAAAGACACACATGGCAACGGGCGGAATAACCGAGCCAACCATGACTGTGATACAAACCATTATACCTGCCCATAACGGGTCATAACCGAGTTTGAGAATGGCCGGGTAAAAAATAGGGGTTGCCAGGATCATAAAGGCAAGGTCGTCAATAAAGGAACCCCCAACAAGGTATACAATGATGATCAAACCCATGACAATACTTCGATGGAATGGGAGATCCACGATCCAATCTGCAGCAACCATCGGTATGTTTGTTACTGCTATACAATGTCCGAGAACAGTTGAACCTGCTACAATCAAGAGTACCATGCAAGAGGACTGCAAAGATTCGACAATTGCTTTTTTAAACTTCGTGAAGTTCAGATCCTTTTGGACAAGGGTGAGGACGAGGACTGCAAGAGCTCCTACACTGCCCGCCTCTGTTGGCGTAAATACCCCTGACATGAGTCCAACAACCATCACAACGAAAATCAGTGCCGGCCACATGATCTGCGGGATGGCCCGGGTTTTTGCTTTCCATGTGTGCTTATCACCTGTGGGTCCAAGGGAAGGATTAGCCTTGCACCAAACAATAATCGTACCAAAATAGGCTGCAGCAATCATCAAAGCCGGCAAGAATGCAGCCATAAACAGTTTTCCAATAGATTGCTGTGTGATAATCCCGAATATAATAAGGATTACGCTGGGCGGCATCAGCACGCCGAGGGTACC
>Ga0255342_1003437_pt1 | contig 17643 bp, 12 predicted proteins | sample wastewater_treat_3_FD_192416 | JGI IMG/M metagenome (GOLD analysis project Ga0255342, IMG submission 192416) | Wastewater microbial communities from Lulu Island WWTP, Vancouver, Canada - plant14 | ecosystem: Engineered > WWTP > Wastewater > Unclassified | place: Canada: Vancouver, British...
TTGGATCCAGTTGAGTTATTGGAGATAAAAAACAACTATACTGCACGAATCTTAAAGATTGCTTGGTGACGTCAATTATGAGGCAACCATACCCTGTTCAGTGACGTTTTATTATGAGGCAATACGTCTATATTAGATATTAGGAACAATTATACACATTACTGAAACAATACGATAAATGTGTAAATCACTACACTTTTTGATAACATTCCAAAGCGGAACGAAAAGCCGGTTTGACATTTTACATATCGACTTATGTTGTCAGAATTTGGACACCTTTATTGGGTTGTTTTACCAGATAATGGCAGGATCGTCTTAATTGGAAATGATAAAAAATGACTTTATTACCTATCCCATGTCGTAGTTATAAGAAAAATACTCCCTAAGATACGGTTTAGACAAAATCTGTATAGACAATAAGCGAGAGGTTTTTCAATATATTTAGATTGTTTAGATATAACAATCTATACGGAATAAATACTTTTCAATTCCCTCATAATGCGAAGTTCATTTTTTCATAATAATGAGAAACAAGGCTGTTATAGAAAGGCTTTTTCTTTGAGTTAGAATGAGTGCTGGTAAAATTTGCATCAAATGACACCCTTTTTCGTTCATCGTATAATCATCTTATGGCAAAAATGGTCAATGGACGGGAGCAGGCCTGGCAGGTGCTTGATGTGATCGGCAGTGGGGATGCCGGCGAAGTTTTGCGCGTTGTTTCATCCAATGGCAAGATGCAGGGCGTGATGAAGCGTCCGGTGCAGAACGTGTCCGGCGGGACCATCGTTCGGCAGGCGACCCAGATCGAGACCGAAGGCAAGATCCTTGCCGCGCTGGAGGGCGTGGATTTCACCAAAAACGGTCTCACCATCCACACCCCGCTTTTGCTCGACCAAAGCATCGAAGGAACTTCCAGATCAGCCAACTTTTTCATGATCAGTGAGGAAATCCAGGGAAGATCAATCACTTCGATGCTTGCCCAGCAGCGCAACGTCGGGGAGCTGATCCCGCAAAACCTTCTCCTGAAGGTACTCTCCAGCGCGCTTTTGCTGCTGGAGCGGGTGCACGCCAAGGGCGTGATCTGGAATGACGTCAAAACCGACCACATCTTCTGGAGCGCGGAAACGAAAACGATGAGTTTTATCGACTGGGGCAACGGGCTCTTCCTGCAGCCGCAGGCTGATCCTGAAAACAGCCCGATCTGGCAGGATTATCAGCAACTGTTTGAAGAGGGTGTCAACCTGCTCAACCAGACCTCGCCCGCGCTGATCAAAGACCTGGATTGGCCACTTTCCGCGGCGGGCATGACCCTGCAGGACATTAAACAGCTTCAAATGCGGGTGGATTACTTTGAGATCTACCTCAGCATGCGCGCGATGGAGTATCAACTGCTTTTCCACCGTTTCGCGAAAGACCTTCCGGACAGCGAAGCCTTGCGGCAAACTTTGGAATATCAGAAGGAGCTGCGCAATTTTGGCGTTGAAGCGCCAGCGGAAGAAGTTTATCCCGCCGCCAAAGCTTTATTGATCGATAATCTGGACTCGCGAGACGAGAATGAAGTAATCAGCGTCCTTGACCTTTTGGACAAGTATTTAGGCGAGGAACTCCCCGCGAATTGGAAACTGGCGGATTTCCTGATTCGCTCCAGGATCGAATTAGAGCAGGGAGACAAGCTCGCCCTGATCGAGCTGGTGCTGGAATCTGACTGGCCCGAAGCGGTCTGGCTGGCGCGGCAGCTAATCGAAAAGGGGGCTTCCGCTCAGGTGCTGGGTTCGGCGATCTATTCCATGCGCGGTCTTTATCTGGAGGATTTTTCCAACAAAACAATTTATTCCGAGATACTCGAGTTTGCCAATAGTCTCGGGGAGCAATGCAAGCTTTTTGAAAGATACCCAGATACGGCGGTGCTGATACAAAAAATTGGCGAGATCAGAAATCAGCTGCTTGCGCTGTCATCTTCCTGGGCTCAACTGGAAGCAAACGAGCCGCTCGGGCAAAAATTCCTCATCCTGAAGCAAATATTAAGCTCTGTCAACGAGTTAAGACTGAAGATTCCGCCTTCCCTCAACGCGAAGCTGCAAAAACCGATGATCCTGATCCGGGAGATCTATCAGGCATGGAACAAGCCAGAACTTCCGGAGGCTTTGCAGTCGCTAAAGCAGCTGTACATCACCGAACCAAGCCTTGACTATTTGCTGCCGATGGCGGATTCGCTGAAGGAGATGAAAAGCAAGGTCGAAGCTTTTAGGGATGGTCCGCAGGGGGAGCAGACCCTTGCGGAATTTGCACAGGAACTGTACGACTACAAGAGCCCGCTTACGGCTCAGATCAATCAAAGCAACTGGCAGGTTTTATACAACGAGGTCTTGCGAACCATCCTGAATGCGGAAGGGATTGAGCAGGTTCGGGATCTGGCAAAACAACAAGGCTGGCCGACGGAATGGATCTTCCAGAGCGATCTGCAGCTTCGCCCAGTTTCCGCTTACGAGGAGCAGGAGCTAAACAGCGCGCAAAAAGAAACGCTCGCGAACTTCCACAAAGAGCTGACGCAAAATGACCCCGCCAGCCTGAAGCTTGACGGGATCAAAAGAGGGTTGCCAGCCTGGTATAGTAACTATAAATTGCTGACGGAGGAATTTCTGTTTGCTTTTTCCAGCATTTCTCGTTCGGAAAAGACGCTTTCTATCGAGGATTTTCCTAAGGAAGATCAGGTCAACGTCACGCGGAGTCTGGAGGTTTTGGAGCAGGCTGAAAAGTGGAAAGCGGCTGCCAGCATGGGCGACTGGTTTTTGTTGAAAACGATAAGTGACAGTCTTTCTGACGAGTGGCGCGTTTTTCGGGACATCAAAGAGACAAGCGCTCACTGGACCCAGGAGGTTCTGCCTGCCCTGACGGAGATCAAGCAGCGCAACTGGAGTTCCGCCCGCTTTAAGCAGATCTTCAAGCCACGCTATCCCCAATTGCAAGCATGCCAAAGCAATTTGTTCGGATTTTTCAGCCTGTGGCATAAGATCGAGTTTCAGGGGCTCTATCCTGAGCTGCTCAGCGAGCTTTCTTATTATATTGACCAGGCACAGAGCTCATTTTTCAGGTTCTGGCAGGAATTGCAAAAATCGCCCTCGCCAGCCACAGCATGGTTGGTCACCCAGCAGCAAAGCGTGTTTAGCGAGATCAACCAAACTTTGCTGACGCTACTGCGCTATTTGCGCGGCTTGCAGCGCAATTTTGAGGTCGTGAACCAAAGCTCGATGGCGCGCACGCGTCTGGCGCAAAACAGCGCTGGCGACCTGGTCTTCACGCTGATCAAGATCGACGAGTTGCTCCATCTGGGCGCAAGGGAGGTTTCTGTTTTCAGGCATTGGCAGCGGCAGTATCTGGACCTACTCGCGACCGCGGACCGTGACAGCATCAGACGCGGGATTCAGGAGGTCGAAAGCATTCACCCCTTGCTGCCGTGGTTCGACGAACTGGTCAAGCGCGATGCCGGCTATTTTGACCAGACAGACTCTCATCAATGGTAGAATAAACAAACTTGCGAAAGGTATTATGCAACAAATAAGACTTGATGCCACCAGCGGTTTTTACCTGGCAGAACCGCTTGATACATGGATGACAGCCGGGCAACATGATTTCGCTATTCCCGAGGCGGGTGGTTCCAGCGCGCGCGTTTTCCTTTACAAGCATGCCAGCGGCACATCTAGCTATGGCTATCCTCCGGCTTTCAAAGTGATGCGCCATGACAAAATCGCTTACGCCAAACCGCTGTTTATCGAAGAATACAATATCCTCGCCAATCTGCGCGGTGTCGATGGCATCACGCCGATGCTTCAGGCTGGTTTTTTGAAGACCGATGCCAACACAGTCTGGCCCAATGAGATCGCGCCTTTAAGTAAACAGATGGAAAAACAAGGTGAAGGAGCCAAGATCAAAGGAGATCTGGCGCTTTTTGAAGTGGACGAGATCGAAGACGTCCTGACCCAACTGGAAGAGCGCCTGGCTGACGGCTGGCTGCCCTTCCTGATCCTCGAAAGACGCTGGGAAGATAATCTTTACCTGCTTTGTGATGCCGGTTACACCCGCGGCAATTTTGTTCGCAATCTGAGCATGAAGCAAGTGCTCGATATCGGCGTTCAGATTTGCACCATTCTTGAAGAAGCGCACCGTCGCGGCGCGACTTTTCTGGATCATAAATTATTGCATTATTACTGGAATGACATCCGGGAAAAAGTCATTATGATCGACTGGAATATCGGTCGCTGGCAGCCCGACAACTTCGGACCTGAAGTGCAGCAGGCTGACATGATCCAACTGAGCTCCCGCGCGCTGCATCACATTTTTACCGGCAGACAAGCCCCTGGTTCTGTGGCAGTGGGGCCGAACCGTCCTGATGAGATCGCGAATTCGCCGACCCATTTCAAAGCCAGCTATTCCTTCGATGTTCAAAACCGTCTGAACGACCAGGAAATTGGCTTCCTCGAAAAGGCTTTGGACGGGCAGTTCAAGACACCCACAGAGATGAAAAATGTTCTTCAGAGTTTGCTCGGAAAGCGTCTTTAGTCCTGAATCTGATCTGAAAGGAAGTAATGATGATCCGTTCCTTAATTGAACAAGCAAAAAAAGTTCTTTTTTCAATCGAACCTGGCGATGATGAGCTAAATCAGGCTGAGTCATCGCTTTCCACTTATCTTGAGGCTTTGGCGACAAATCGCATTTCTGATCAGGTTGAGATGGACGATCTGGAAGAAGCCAACCGACTGCTACGGGAGATCCGACGCGAGAAAAGCCGTCGGCAGGCTGGCGGACCGCCTGTGCCTGTCGCTCCAGCGGAAGCTCCTATGACACCTCAGGTGCCTGTTCCGCCGTCTGTTTCACCAAGCGAAGCAATTCCAGCATCTCTGGTTGAGCCGATTGCTGAGGTTTTCCAAGCTGAGATCCAGGCGCCGGTTTTAGGCGGTATCCCAGAAGTTCCGCCACCGATAACCCGCACAAGGCTGGGCGCGGAAGATATGGGCGGTATCGACCACGACCCACTCAAACGCTTTTTCCAATCCACTCACGATCCGGAAGCCGAACGGCTGATGGATCAGGCTGAAGAGGCTTTTTATAAGGGCAACTATCAGGTCGCGATCCCCTTGTACGAAAAAGTCATTCAAATGGAGCCGGGCTGGACGCGGGCGCAGGAACATCACGCGGAAGCAGAGGAATACCTGCGATCCGGCAACATTCCATCGGTCGCGCTCCCGCCTGAAGCTGGCAAGGCTTACGGTAAAGCGCAAAGCGCGGCTCGCGTTTTCCGCTATCAGGTGGCGCTCAACTACCTTGATGAAGCCTTCGACCATCTTCAGGAGGCTGGCATCAAACGTTGGCGCGAGGGTGAAGAGCTGCGTCATGACCTTGAAAACCAGATGCAGGCATACGATGTTTATCGTGAAGGGCAGAATCTGCTCGCACAAGGTGAGCTCGTGGTTGCCCTCGGGAAAATCCAGACCGCTGCCAGTGCCGTGGCGCTTCCTGAATATATTGACAAGGCCGCTGAAGTGCGCGAAGACATTGCCATGCTTAATGAAGTCAGCGATCTGGTTAGTCTGAGTGGTAAGATTCCGCCCTCAAAATTAGCTGACGGCAAGAGCAAGCTGGAAAAGATCCGCATGAAATACGGTGAGATACCCCAATTAGGTCGCTTGCGGAACCGTCTTGACCTACTCATTCCAGCCACGATCCAATCGCTTTTGGACAATACCCAACGCTTCAAGCAGGAAGCAGCCAACGCGCCCACTGCCTCTTTGGCACGGGAAAAAGTGAACGGCGCGCGGGAAAATCTGGACTATCTGCGGCAGCTGGACGCATACGATTCTCAGAGCCTTACCCTCGAAAACGAGATCAGCGCTCTCGAAACGGAGATCAGCGTCAACGAAGACGCGGTCGAACGTGCCCAGCAAGCCATGGAAAGCGGCAATAAGTATTTCGCGCTGGACGCATTGCGCATCAGCGCCAAAGCCCGCAAGCGATTCCCGCAGGACCCGAATATCCTGAACCTGAAACGGGGCTTTCTACCGACCTACCTCATTGGAGGGCTTGGAATTATCGTTCTCCTGGTTTTACTGATCATGGGTATCAGTCTGGGCGCGAGGGCGATCTCGAACTCGATCTATGAGCGCAATCTGGCAAAAACGCCAACCGCGACGATGACGCCAACAATTACATTGACCCCCACGATCACGCAAACTCCAACGCCGGATCATTCCCCCACACCTACAAACACCATCACGCCAACACCGATCGCAGTCGTGCAGACGGTTCGCGAGGTTTGGGCACGCAGCGATTGTTATGACAACTTCGCAGCCACCGGTCGAATTCCGATCGGAACAAAACTGACGCTTCTGCCGATGGCAGAGAGACGCTTTGATAATTTCAACCGTGAATGTTTGCTGGTCGAGTTCCGTTCGGGTAACTTCGCGATCATTGGTTATGTCTTGATGATGGATGTGACAACCGTAAATGAGTAGACAAGCCTCACTCTCATCACAGGACCAACGCTATCAGGAAACGCTGGATTGGATCTACAGCTGGATCGATTTCAGCATGAAACGGCATGTGGATGACAAGCATCGTTTCTTCAAACTCGATCGCATGAACCGCTTGATGGATATGCTCGGTCACCCTGAAAGACATTACCCCTGCGTGCATGTGGCAGGCACCAAAGGCAAAGGCTCGACTGCCTCGCTAATCGCTGCAGCGCTCGAAGCCGCGGGATATAAGGTCGGTTTGTATACCTCACCCCATCTGGAAGATTTCCGCGAACGCATCACCATCAACGGCGAAATGATCACTGAAGCGGATGTTATCCGCCTGGCGGACGAACTTCGCCCACTGACCGAGATCGTGACAGAAACGACCACGTTTGAACTGACAACCGCGCTTGCTTTTCAATACTATTTTCAACAAAATATTGACATTGCAGTCATCGAAGTGGGTTTGGGCGGCAGACTTGACGCGACAAACGTGATCGACCCACTTGTTTCCGTGATCACCTCGATCTCATATGACCATATGTCTGTGCTGGGCAACACACTGCAGGAGATCGCAGCGGAAAAAGGCGGCATCATCAAGCCTGGTTGTACGGTGGTGCTTTCTCCTCAAAAAGAAGAGGCTGCACAGGAACTGAAGGCAATCGCATCGGAACGCAGCGCAGTCCTGATCCAGACGGAGCAGGAATACGAAAGACAACTGCTCGCTCATGACCTGAAAACCCAAACCTTCAATGTGGTCTCCAAGTTAAAGGGAATTAGAGGCAAGAATATCAATACCCGTACCCCGCTAAAACTGACCATGCCCCTGCTTGGCGCTCATCAGATCGAAAACGCATGCACCGCTGTGGCAGCGCTTGATCAGATCCGCAGGGCAGACTTTCACCTGACACGAAAAGACATTCAAAAGGGCTTCAGGCAAGTGGTCTGGCCCGCCAGATTCGAGATCTTAAGGGAAAATCCGCCCATTGTGATCGATTCCGCCCACAACGGTGACTCAATGGAGCGAATAGTAGCGACTTTGGATGAATACTTCCCCAACCAACCATTTATTCTGGTATTTGGAGCGTCGGAAGACAAATCAATGGGAGATATGCTTAGGGCGATCCTACCAAGGGTAGAATTGGTAATTGCGACTCAATCGATCCACCCACGGGCTGCAAGCGCTGAGAGTTTGGCAGCGATCGTTAAAGACCACACTGAAAATGTAATTCCCGTGTATCCAGTTGAAGCAGCCATGGAAAAGGCCTTGGAATTATCCGGAGATTCTAAGGGTATACTCATTACCGGCAGCATTTTTATCGCCGCTGCGGCAAAAGCAATATGGTATGCTTACAACCATAATAATTAGGGAATTGTTTAAGAATAAAAATGAATGATTACGATCCAGATTTTGATGAATTTTCAGATGTAAACAACGCGTTCATGGCAAAAAACCGTGCCCTCGACAAGGAAAAACGTTTCTCTGCCCCGCTTATCATTATGTATAATGTGCCCATTCTTCCGGGACAAGGCATGCGCCTGATGGATATTAATATGGTCTCTGACCCGGATCTGATGAAGAATGCCATCAAAAAACATGAGACACTGATCGCCTGCTATCCAATTTTTGACCCAGTGGATGAAAACAAGGTTGAATCGATCCTCACTGTAGGTCTCGAGATGGCTTTCGGGAATATCGTAGATTACGATTCGGACGTTGACGATGAAGAGTCTTTCTATTTCGAAGCCAGACGACGCGTGCGCGTGATTAACACTTTTGTTTCGGATAACACCCAATATGCTGAAGTAGAAGTTGTAAACGAGCCTGCCCGAAGAACAAACGAAGTCAAGGCGGAAATCCGTAGCGCCAAAACAAGCCTGATGAAACTCGCTGATATTCCTTCGCCTATCAATCACCGCATGGTTAAAGATGCTTTTGAATTAGACCATGCCGGTAAATTGGCGGATTTTATCGGCAGCAAGCTGATAATCAATCCAACAGAGATCATGAATCTTCTGCAGGAAACAAACGATCTATCCCGTCTTCGCATGGTTCATTCAAAGATGGTCTCACAGATCAAAATGATCGAACTTGACATGAAGATTTTGTCAGAGATTCACGAAGATTTTGACAAAAACCAACGGGATACGGTGCTGCGCGAACACATTAACCATCTCCAGATGGAGCTGAACCAGGGAAAATCAGCCGATCCAGACATTTTCAAACTGGAAGAACAACTGGAAAGATCAGTTTTGCCAGATGAAATTCGTGAAACAGTAGAAAAAGAGCTGGATCGTCTACGTTCTTTGCCGCCGCTTTCGATGGAAACCGGAATGATCTCCAATTACATTCACACCTTGCTTGATCTCCCCTGGACACAGGTAACCGAGGACGATCTGGATATAAAAAAGGCGCGCGAGATATTGGATAAAAACCATTACGGTCTCAAAAAAGCCAAAGACCGCGTGATTGAGTTTTTGGCGGTCAAAAGTCTTCGCCCTAAAAAGAACCGCTTACCAATTCTGTGTTTTATTGGCCCTCCAGGTACAGGGAAAACTTCGCTTGGCAAGTCCATCGCTTCGGCAATGAACCGTAATTTTGTGCGAATGTCTCTGGGAGGCGTTCACGATGAAGCTGAAATCAGAGGTCATCGCCGAACTTACATTGGCTCAATGCCAGGACGTATTTTACAGACGATGACCAAAGCCAAGGTCATCAATCCGCTTTTCATGCTCGATGAAATCGACAAACTAAGCGCAGATTTTCATGGTGATCCATCTGCTGCTCTGCTTGAAGTACTCGATCCTGAACAAAATCACTCATTTTCAGACCATTATCTGGAAGTCGATTATGACCTTTCAAAAGTATTCTTCATCACGACCGCAAATACGGTAGCGACCATACCGCCTGCTCTCCTGGATCGTATGGAATTAATTGAATTTCCAGGCTATATAGAAGAAGACAAGATCGCTATCGCACGGCAATTCCTGATCCCCGATCAGTTATTGGAAAATGGTCTGGATGAAGATCCGGTTGAGTTCACTGATGACGCCCTGCGTGTGATCATCTCAAGCTACACCTACGAAGCAGGCGTTCGGAACCTTGAACGTGAGATTGGTACCGTACTCAGAAAAATCGCCACTAAGAAATCGGAAGGAAAGGATTATCCCACGAAAGTTGACGCGGATTTGGTGCTTGATTTGCTCGGACCAGTTGAGTTTTTCCCGATGACAGGTGAAGCAAAAGATGAGATTGGCATGGCGACTGCCATCGCCTGGACAGAAAATGGCGGCGAGATCATGCCGGTCGAGGTTCTGGTGGTGGCAGGCAAAAGCAACCTGCAGATCACCGGGCAAATTGGCGAGATAATGCAGGAATCAGCCCAGGCAGCCCTCAGCTATTTGAAGTCCAAGCAAAGGGCATTCGAAATTCCTGAAGATTTCTTTGAGGAAACTGACATCCATATCCACATTCCAGAAGGCGCCATTCCGAAAGACGGGCCGAGTGCTGGTATCACATTGGCAACAGCCTTGATCTCAGCGACTTTAGGGATTCCCGTGAATCATGAGGTAGCCATGACTGGTGAGATCACGCTCAGAGGTCGGGTTTTGCCAATCGGTGGGGTGCGTGAGAAAGTTTTGGCGGCTCATCGCTCCGGCTTGAAGACAGTTATCTTGCCTACCAAAAACGAGAAAGACCTGGTCGATGTTCCAGAAGCAATACTGAAAGAACTAAAGATCGTTTTTGTGGACCATATGGATCAGGTTCTTGAGACCGCTATTATTGGTGAGATGAAATATCACAATGGGATAGTTCCGATTAAAGCCAAAGCAAAAAAGAAATCCGCCTCAAAAGCCAAAAGTACTGAGGAATAATTACTGTATGGTTAATGAAAAAGACCCGCTGGTTAGTTCGCGAGTCTTTTATTTCTTATTCTTCTTTTGATTCCAGAGATTTAATACCGTTTTCAACCTGCGTTAAAACCCGACGCAATTCTCTTCCCAATCCCGTTAGAGTGTCAGCTACATATCTGTCCGCATCATGCTGAGATTGTTGTGCGTCCAAAAGCGCCTGGCGGGTGATCTCATCTGCTTTGTTTTGTGCCAATTGGTAAATCTCAGATTTTTCTACCATACGCTCGCTTTTTTCACGAGCGATCTGGACCGTACGATTAGCTTCTTCCTGAGCCTGTGCTAAAATACGATCCTTTTGCGCGATAATTTGCTCCGCTTTTTTTATTGCGTCTGGGATGGAGATTCTCATCTGGTCGATGATATCCATAAACGCATTTTCATCCACCACGACATTACGCGAAAGAGGAATCGGTTTGCTGTTATTAAATAAATCTTCTAATCGATCAACCAAATGCAGGATATCCATAATTTTCTCCAAATCCTATTCGTTTTATCTATACCTTTAGTTGCACCTTTCATGCCGAAAGTTGCCATTTCCTCACTTGCTCAAATTCCGATACTTACGCGTCAATGCTTCGTTGACATAGTCAGGCACCATGCTGGAGACATCACCGCCAAAAGAAGCGATCTCTTTGACCGTCGAGGATGATAAAAAGGTATTTTCCTCCGAGGTGATCAATGCGATGGTGTCAATGCTTTTATCCAGGCGCTTGTTTGCCAGTGCCATGCGAAACTCAAACTCAAAATCTGAGAAAACTCGCAAACCTCTCACGATCGCGTCAATGCCAATTTCTTTGGCAAAGGTAACCGTAAGTCCAGAATATCCGACCACGCTCACATTCGGAAACTCGCTCATAGCTTGTTTTGCCAGCGCTATTCTCTCCTCGGGCATAAAAAGCAAGGACTTGAGCGGCTTGTCATAAACAGCCACAATGACCTGATTAAAGAGTTTGGCTGCCCTTCTGGCAATGTCAATATGTCCATAGTGAATGGGGTCAAAGCTTCCTGGGAACATCACTCTACTCATTAGCTTACATCTCCAGCGCCATCATTTTGAGGCCAAAAGGTCTCCAGCGCGTCTTTTAGACTCAAATTTTCTTCCTTTTCAAGATCAGGATCTTCGGCAAGCACTTCTTCAGCAATATCACGGGCTTTCTTGATCAGCCGCGTGTCAGCCAGGCTTGCAACCTGCAAATTCAAGGCGCCTGCCTGTCGCGTGCCGAGGAAGTCGCCGGGACCGCGTTGCTTCAGGTCTTCTTCCGCCAGCACAAAACCGTCATTGGTTTGTGTCATGACGTTCAGGCGTTTATTTTCGAAGGCGTTATCGCTATCAGGGATCAGAAAACAGTAAGATTGCGCGTCGCCGCGCCCAACCCGACCGCGGAACTGGTGTAATTGGGAAAGACCGAAATGGTTCGCGCCCTCGATCGCCATCACGGTCGCGTTGGGAATATCAACGCCAACTTCAACGACAGAAGTCGAGACCAGGATATCAAACTCCTTGTTTCTGAATGCGATCATGACCTCATCTTTTTCAGCCGGTCGCAGGCGCCCATGCACCAAACCCACTTTCAGGTCAGGAAATATCTCGCTCTGCAGACGTTCCTGCTCATCAACCGCAGCTTTTAGGTTCTCATTCTCGCCAGCCTTGACCAGTGGATAAATGATAAAGGACTGATATCCGCGTTTGACCTCATCACGGATCTTTTTGTAGATCCGCTCTCGTTCCATCGGCATGACCAAATAAGTCAAAATCGGCTTTCTGCCAGCTGGCAGCTCGTCCATGATACTGACATCCAGATCGCCAAAGATAGTGAATTGCAGCGAGCGCGGAATTGGGGTTGCCGTCATCACCAAAAGGTGGGGATTATCGCCCTTGTTGCGCAAAGCGGCGCGCTGCGCGACACCGAAGCGGTGTTGTTCGTCGATCACCGCGATCTGCAGGTTCTTAAAGACGACCGGATCTTCGATCAGGGCGTGCGTGCCGATCAGGATCTTAACGTAACCGCTTTCCAGGCCTTCAAAGATCTCGTTTCGCTCAGACTGTTTCGTATCGCCTGTCAGTAAGCGCACCTGTCCAGGCTCAAGATAAGCCTTTTGATCCTCGCTGTCTCGCGTAAGAAGAGATGAAATGGTCAGATAATGCTGTTCTGCCAAAATGCTGGTCGGAGCCATAATGGCAGCCTGCGCGTCAGACTCGATCACCATCAACATGCCCAGGACCGCGACCACCGTCTTTCCCGATCCGACATCGCCTTGCAACAAGCGATTCATTGGGTGGGGTTTGGAAAGATCAGATCGGATCTCGTCAACAGCTTTGCGTTGTGACGCGGTCAATTGATAGGGTAAGGCATTCAGGCGTTTTTCCAGCCAGGCGTCAGTAACGAAATAGGGCGTTCCTTCAAGCTCCTGCCAGGCACGTTTTTGCTGCAAAATGCCCAACTGCATCAGGAAGATCTCATCAAAAGCAAAACGCTTTTGGGCAACTTCGAGCGCTTCCTGATTTTCGGGGAAATGGATCTGTAAAAGCGCTTCGTTGGTATCAGGCAGCTCAAGGCGCTCGCGAATCGAGTCGTTCAGGAAGTCGCTCACCCTCGGCGCCCAGTAGCGAACGGTGTTAAATTGGGTTCGGCGCAGCCAGCGCTGGGTAATTTTGGCGGTCAAAGGATAGACCGGCACGATGCGGTTGGTATGTAATTGCTGTTGATCGATCGATTCATAATCAGGGTACCAAATGACTGGTCGGCCTAAATAGGTGTCAATTTTCCCTGAAATTGAGATGAAAAGGTCCTTTTTCAGATATCGGACGTGCCAATCCTGGTTCATCCAAAGCAAGCGCAGAGCACCCGTCGTGTCCGAAACAACTGCCTCGACCAGACGCTTGCCTTTTTTTGTCTGAAAAGAATCGATACTGATGACCTTTGCCAGAATCGTGACATCTTCTCCATATTGAAGCTGGTTGATCGTCTTCAGCTTGGAATAATCGTCATAGCGGCGAGGGAAAAGGTAGAGGAGGTCTTTAATTTGTCTGATGCCCATGCGCATGAGGTGGCTGGCTTGCTTGTCACCAACCCCACGGATCACGCTGACCGGCGCGTCAAGTCCGTAACTGGAATCTTCCATCGGTCTTGCCGCGATCTCACGTAAACGTACGTTGACACGCGAGCGGATGACCTGTTCTTCAGGCTGAGGAGTTGCGGCTTGCCTTGGTGCAGCAATTTGTCTTGGAGATGGGCTTGTTTTTCTTGTTTCAGGCGGTCTTGTTTGTGGAATTGGCTTGGCTGTCACCTCTGTGGCAACATAGGGTGGCAAAGTTTCTATCTGAGGGATCTGGAGCAGATCGCCGATCTCCAGCAAGGCCTGGCGGCGGGTATACCCCTCCAAATTGGGGTAATTGTTCAGGATCGACGCGATCACTGGGATCAGAGTCTCTGAAACTGCGTTTTCCCGCGCCTCAGATTGCCAGTTCTTTACCAGGGCTCTCATTCCTCCCATTACAGCACGATCTTCGTATCCTTGTGAGCCTTCAAGTTGAAATATTTTATAAAATTTATCAAGTAATTTTTGCATGAGTAATACTCTTTTCTTTATGGGATTAATCATAACCGAAAGAAGGGATCGTTTTCAAAATAATATGATGCCGATATCCAAGAAAGTGAAATCTTTTAGAAAATTTGTCCGGCTCGGAGCATTGTCTGCTTCAGATTCCCATCAAAATAATGGTCGAAATGATCTGCAAGGTCCTGGAGTTCTTCACCGCTGAAAAGATTTTCTGAGCCAATTGATCCATGCGAATCTGAGAACAATATCTTTTTGGCATGGTCTGGAATATTCTTTAGTCCCCCTTGTTGATGGATCAAATAACGCGTGATCATTCTGCTGTCGATCGTTTCTCCGATGTCAGATCCAACCATCTCTGAAAACAATTGACTACGGAAAACATTTTCTTCGTTTAACACCTTCCCCAGCACTTTGGGGCAAATAACATAAATGACCAGATCAGAAAAATCAGCGATGACAGGTTCCCACTCTGCAGGGGCTTTCAACAACCTTCGTTTTGCACCGTCGGCTTCGATCAATAGGTTCGCGAAACGATCCTGACAGTGTTTCCATAGTTCACTTAGTTGAGCTTCGTTTAATCCCTGCAGTTTTTCCACCTGATTGATTATCACAGTTCCGTTTGTAATAAGAAGATCTCTTTCCTGTAAATAAGAGAAGTCAGTATTAAAGGATTGGGATTGCAAATTCAGATGCCCTGAGAATAAGTCTGCCTCGTGAACCGCCAGTTTGGTGGTGGTGGTGCAGATGTTTTTTTCAGACAATTGCTTTGCCAGCAAACTCATCAATGTGGTTTTTCCACCCGCTCCCACGATCGAGATGCATAAAGGGTGTTCTACGCGTAATTTATTAAAGAATTCAATCATTTGTCATACCAGCAAAAATGGTTTCCAGCGCGTTGAGAACACCATTGCCAGTCAAAAGCGCTTTGTCTGAAATTGTGTAGCAAAGCGACAAATCCATTCTCGGTTCGATATCGCCAACTTTAACTCCCTTGTTGAGGTACAGACCTTCTCTGGCTAAACCTCTTACATAACCATCAAATGGAGCATAAAATTCAGCATTACCAACCCTTCCGATTTGCTGGCCATGTACAACCTTGTCGCCTATCTCCACATAAGTTTCAAGCACGCCTTCATCGGGTGAATAAAGCACGCGTTCCAGTCCGTAACCATTGACAATGCCTGGTATTCCAGTATCTTCCTCTGCGCTGCCAATAAAAATTTCCTGTCCAAGTGTTGGTCCCCGCTTGGTTTCGATAACCGCGTCACAATTCTCACCTGCGACAAAACCTGGTCCTAAGCCGATGATTGGAATCTTGCCAAACATTGGATTCTCCTCATATTGTTTCAACATTCGGCCGTCAACAATGGCATCAAAGGACATGTTTTCCAGTATTTTCATCTCTGGATCAATTAAAACAGAAACTGCTTTACGAGCGAAAATATCTTCAATCTCCGATGCATTTTGTGCCAGGTAAGCCTCAATTTCTTCAACTTTACAGCTACTTTCCCAAACAGCTTCCGCAAAGGAAACCTTGCGGCGGACAACCAGTGGCGCGGACAATTCACAAATGAGGATCCGCCAACCTTTTCGAAACAGGACGGCAGCCACCCCACTCGCCAAATCCCCACCACCACGAATTAATATGGTTTTAATAGTTTTCATTATATTATTTTAACCCAATTTGAGTTATATCCTACCATCTTGTAAAAAATACAGGCTTGTCTCAGCTCAATATTCCCGTATGGTCTCCTGATCATTCAGATGGCACCTATTATTAAATTTATGAGGCTGACCCAAAACCCAAACTTCATTTTTACTCCCCCACTTATAGGCATTTTCAGCCATAAAAATGGGATTGCATCATCAAATCATGGGAAAGAAGTTATAGTTACCCCACTTTTAGATCAATTTTTTGAAAATCCGGACTTTTGGGTCAGCCTCATATAACCAATCAGGTTCTAAGCCCATGTTCCAGCAATTATTTCAAATCAGGTCAAGGCTAAAATGACGATTCCAGTAGAGATTGTCTTTGTCCATGTCAGGTCAATAAAGATAATGTTACTCCACAGGGAAAACGCATCTAAATTGGGCAAGAAACATGCGTCTCATAAAGAAAGAAGAGGTGCATCATGGGAGAAAGCACATTCAAGATCATATTCAGCAGCATGAAAGACCCGCGAATAGACAGAACAAAGCTTCATAATCTGTTGAATATCATCCTTCTAAGCATCTGCGCTGTACTTTGCGGCGCAGAAACCTGGATCGGTATAGCCGAGTTTGGACAAGCCCGCGAGAGTTGGCTGAAGACTTTCCTACAATTGCCCAATGGCATTCCCTCTCATGACACCATAGGACGTGTATTTTCAATGATCGATGGCAATGCCTTTGAACAATGCTTTGCTAAGTGGGTGCAGACCCTGTCCGGTCTGACATCCAAAACCATCGCTATCGATGGGAAGCAAAACCGCGGGAGCAAAACAGATAACAGTGCCCTGACACTGGTAAGCGCCTGGGCAAGCGAAAATAAGTTGGTTTTGGCTCAGGAACGAGTGAACGGGAAGTCCAATGAGATCACAGCCATTCCAAAATTGCTGGAACTCCTGGAACTGAAGGGCAAAATCGTGAGCATAGATGCCATGGGAAAACAAAAAGGGATCGCTAAACAAATCATGGAAGCAGGAGGCGATAATGTCTTGGCGGTGAAGAAGAATCAGGGCAAATTGTTTCAGGAGATGAAATTTGTTTTTGAAACAGATCGAAAGCAGGATTTCAAAGGCGCACCTTTTGATTATGCTGAAACGGTCAACAAGGGACATGGACGGATTTAAACAAGACGTTGCTGGGCCATATCTGATCATGAATACATGAGAGACTTTGTTGAAGACTGGGCTGGTCTGAAAAGTTTGGTCTTTATAGAGAGTGAACGGCTGATCAACAACAAAAAAGAGTTGAGCATGCGGTATTTCATCAGCAGTATGGAAGGAAAAGCCAGTGACATCCTCTCAACCCAAAGAAGTCATTGGGAGATCGGGAACAGTCTGCACTGGATACTGGATATTGCCTGTAACGAAGATCGTTGTCGGGTGAGGAAGGACAATGCGCCTGGCAACTTATCGATCATCAGGAAGATGAGCCTGAACTTATTGAAACAGGATAAAAGTTTGAAGGTTGGTATTCGTGCGAAACGCCTGAGATGTGGCTGGGATCAGGCCTATTTGTTGCGCGTCCTGTCACAACAGGAAGCGTCCGTCCTGCGACTTACACTAAAATCCTGAAGGCCTCTCATTGAGGTTAGCATTCATTTAAAGAAATCAAGAAAACATTGGGTGTAACCGTCTTTTATCGGTTGGTATCAAGCCAATCAAACCCATTCTGCTAACCTTCCACCTGAAAATATCCTGATTTTGGATAGTTTATGAAGATCATTCTACAAAACAGTCTGTCATCCATCCTCGGTGCCTTCCCTAACAAATAAGATGCAATTGCCCTGTGTTACTCCATGTCATTATTGCGAGAATCCTCCTTTTAAAGAGACTGTTGAAAAAAAAGCGATATTTTCGAAAGGAGCACCATTGATTCCAGTTTGAAGCAGATCAGAGCCCCATTTCAAATCAGTCAGCCTCGTTCTATCAGGTCTTTTAGCTCCTTTTTTACC
>Ga0255342_1003452_pt1 | contig 17577 bp, 12 predicted proteins | sample wastewater_treat_3_FD_192416 | JGI IMG/M metagenome (GOLD analysis project Ga0255342, IMG submission 192416) | Wastewater microbial communities from Lulu Island WWTP, Vancouver, Canada - plant14 | ecosystem: Engineered > WWTP > Wastewater > Unclassified | place: Canada: Vancouver, British...
AGATTATTAAGGCTATTTATCTTAGACAGGAATTTCACCTGTCAAATCGGTAAAACAGTTGGAGATTAAACAAGAGGATTTGCATTTCTGCAAATCCTCGTTGTTTTATGCTCCGTTCCTTTCGTCTGTTGACTTATAGAACAACATTTCGTACTTTAATTAATCACCGTATCAAGCTGGGAAAACTACTACTATATCGAAGTCTCCGTCATCATCATATACATCGTAAGCTTCAAAGTATCTGCCTCTTATATCATTCTTAACGCCAACTTTGTCAAATGTCAATTCGTCTTTATCGTTAAGTTTTAATACATATACTACAACATCGTCAGCTAAGAAAACAGGAGATCCGCCTACAGAAATAGAATCAGTAATTCTCTTGTTTTCTGCAGTACCGTAAGTAAAGTCATAATAATTATCATCAAGAGCTTTCAATTTTCCATTTGAAAGTTTCAATTCATATACTGTCCAGTCTACAGGGAATGCTGTCTCTCCATCATCCAACTCAGCATCTGGATGTTCAAAATACTCTACTTTCTTCCCATCAACATATACTGTGTATAATGTTACATTCTCTTCTTCATCTTCGTCATATGCTTCGCCTTTATTGCTGGTAATCAAGCCGAATGTTCCTGTTTCTCCTGCTATGCCTTCAGATACCAAGAGAACTACTATTTCAGTACCGTCAAAAATCCTGTATGCTGTAATTTCCTCATCATCAAGATCTCCTTTTGATACTACTTCTGCATCTTCATAGTCTTCGTCTTCGCCAGGTACATTGAATATTACAGCATTTTTTGCTAACTTAAAGCTCTTTGCATTAGTTTTAACTGTAACAAAATCTGGTCTTTCATTTTCTTTATCTACAAAAAGAATCTTGTTGATTTCTTTATCGCTGTTCAGCTTGTATTCTATTATATCGCCTTCATCTAACTTAACAAGTAAATCATGTTCTCCATCTTCTACTACTATTTCGGTTTTATCTTCATCAGCAGCAGTATATGCCTTTTTATCGATTACATATGTTACTTCATCGCCTGAAGCTGTCAATAATTTTACTTTTGGTTCAGCTAAAACGACACCACCAGATGTAGTTTGATATCCGTTTGTTTTATCTAAAACTAATGCGTAATTGCCTGGAGTTGCCTCTTCATCGGATTCAAAAGCAAATATCTTTCCATTGTAGTCCAAGAAGAATACGCCTTCGTCACCAACAGCTATTGCATCACCATATGGATTTGCTTCATAAGCTACGCCGTCGATATAGTAATCTGATCCTGTCTTCTTTGTAATCTTGCCTTCAACAGTTTCTCTTGCTACTATAATGGTCATTTTATCAGCAGCTTTTGAATCAAAATAACTGTCATCGTCACTCTTCAAAGGAACAAATACTGCTAATACATCATCTTCTTCGATATCTTCTAATGATTCAGCATCACCTTTTATTGTTAAGTTATCAAAGTCAACAACCTTTCCGTCCTTTGGCAGATAGATAACGTCTAATGTTAATTCACCGTCAACATAAGGATCTTCTACCAGAACATATCCTGAAGCCTTTGTTGCAACAACTGCTAATACGTCTAAACCATCCTTAATTTTGTCTCCGTCTTCTCCTTCAAGTACAAGAGTTACTTCTGCTCCTACTTCAAATTCGTCATCATACAATACATCACCGTAATATTCGAAATCAGCTTCTCCTTTGTTGTACATGAAGTTATTAACTGTAAAGACATACTCTTCTTTATCATCATCGTATACTCGGTAATCAAACTTATATTCATCTTCTTCCGCATCTTCAATTGTTATAGTTGTTGAAGACATAGTTGTAACAGTACCTTTAATTACTAATGAGTTAACACCTTTAACATATACTACAACATCGTCTTTTTCATATGCATCGATGTTTTGATACATGTATTCATATAAATCTACAACATCACCCTTGTAATCTTTATGGTCTGGATCAACATGGTTAGCGTTAACTGTGAAAGTTACTTTGTCAGCAAGTCTGCTTAACAAGGGTTTATCTTCCTTATTAGCATCTTTTACATATACTACGTTTCCGTCTGAATCAACTGTAACAAGTATAGCTTCCAAAGCGTTGAACAGCAACTGAGCAATTCCGCCCCTGTCAGCTCCGCCTGCCAATGATTTCAAACCATCAAGCAAATCTAATTCGGAAGCTTTAACCTTGAAGTTTGTCGGCCAGGTCATACCTTTCAATTCGTTGCAGTCATCAGTATAACCTAATGCTCTGATTATCATTGTAATAGCTTCATCATAGGATACAGGATCATTAGGTCTGAAGTTTCCGTCACCATCGCCTAATACCAGTCCTCTGCCTGATGCAATGGCAATCCATGGATCTGCCCAGTGTCCCTGAGTATCGGCAAAGTTGCTCTTTGCTCCTGATACTAAATCACCGTAGCCAAGAATTTCAACTATTAATTTGGCCATTTCTGCTCTTGTTACGACTTGGTTCGGTCTGAAAGTACCGTCTTCGTAACCTGAAATTACACCTAAAGCAACCAGAGTGTCGATTGCTTCTTCGTAATCGCCTTCAACGTCTTCAAATTTTGCTGCGAAAGCAAAGCTGAAGCTTGAAAGAATCATTGCGATTACCAAGACAAGTGATAATACTTTTTTCATTCTATTCCTCCTCTAAATTTTGTTTTTGTGGGTGTTTAGGTCCCCAATACCTTCATTGTGTCGGCACAAGGACTTAATTATTATATCATCGTGATATTATGTAGTAAACATTTCAAGGTTAATTGTAATGCTTTTGTAATAATCACGAATGAGTGCCAACATGCCACGTTTATAATATACCACAAGATGCGGGGCTTAATATTACATTAATATTACAGGTTTGTACTTACGCCGGGTATGGGAGCAGGGGTTGGGGGTATGTTAAGATGAGGTGTTGTCTTCGAATCCAGATAGGTCTTCTTTTGTGTCTTCATTGAACATGGTATCTCTTCTTTGAGTTAATGCCTGGTACAGGCTTATGCAGCCTGTTACCGTAAAAAGAATACCTATTATGATAATTATTGTTTGGAGGGCTCCTTTGGCATTAAAGATGCAAAAAAGGGCAAACAATATGCCGGTTCCTGATATTATAAGGTTTATCACATCGGTGAAATCCTGGTTCTTAATTGCCTTAAGATAAACAGGCAAGCTTAAGTATAATATAAATATTCCCAAAAACAGCATGACTGCTTCAGGTTTGTACAGACCCGCAAAGGCTGCTATTACACCTGCCAGGTAACTTGTTTTTTCTTTCATGGACAGGCAGGGATAAGTCATTTTAAGATTTGCAAGGCAGAACCCTATGAGGATGATCATTGCCAGGCGGATGGACAAACTCCCTATATGCTTTGATGCCAATATAAATATGATTCCTGTCAGGCTGAGAATCAAGCTCAGGATTTTTAAGGTTTTTGACTTGAAATTTAAATTCTGCAGCATGGAACCAGCTCCTTTTGGAGTTAATTATAACATTTATAAATATAGTTAGCAATAAAAAACCGGTACAGGTCCCATATGCTGTATTATTTCAATAAAGTTCCCCGGTATATTATATTGCCTGCCTGGTCCAGACTGGATGCTATCCGGTAAGCATCATCATGGATATGGTATTCATCCTCCGGTATATTGGTCAAGACTTCATAATAATCGTAATCCTTGTTGTATAGGACTATTATTGTTTTATAATCCGCCTTGATATTGTTTGCAAATTTTAAAGCTTCATCAAGCTCCATGAGGCAGATGGATGTGGATAAAGCATCACACATAGCTGCGCTCCGGCCTATTACCGTAACCGTGGCTATTCCTTTTTGGGGTTTTCCTCTGAGCGTATTCATGGGATAACCCGTTTCAGCATCTATTATATGGGAATAGAGCACTCCGTCTATTTCATAAGAGTGGTCATAATCGCCGCTGCTTGATATTGAAGCATCCTTTATTGCTACTGACATATAGGAATTCTCATCATTGTTTCCTTTCCTGGGTTTCCTGATTTGAAGGTCAAAGCGGTATGTTCCGTTTTCAACGGACTCATCGGTGGCACTTTTCATCATTCCCAAACTGCTTGTCCCGCTGGAAAAATAACCGTAGGCATATCCCGCATCATTCAGCATTTTTATGGCCAAATCAACAACATATCCCTTTGCAATCCCTCCAAGGTCAATCTTTCCCTGGTAAGTGACACCGTCAATGGTTACAGGTTCAATATTTTTAGTCAGGTAATAGCCGCTTTCTTCATCTCCCGATAAAACTATCTTGCTGAAGTCTGCCAAATCAACAAATCCTTTTATATACTTTTCCTCAGGAAGGGATGATCCTTCTTGTGTCCTGTCCCTGTCATAAGGAAACTGGGGTTTGTAGCTCAAAGAATTGAATCTTGGCGTGAAGGCCCAAAGATCAACCAAGGAATATACGGTCGGGTCAAATATCCCCCCTGTCAATTCATATGCTTCCTTGGCAATTTTGATGATGTTGGCGGTATGATTTGAAACCGGAAGGCTCTGCCCGTATTCCAGCTCATTAAACCTTGCTATATCGGAAGTTTCCACGGATACGGACACCTCTTCCTGTATTTGATTCATCATATCTTTCAGGTCGTCCCAAAAGTCATCATATTTCTTCATATTTTCTGGTTTGGAAAAGTCATCGAACACTCTCAAAATTGAAATTGTTGAAAAATAATCGCCGGTATGCTTGGTCCTGGAAGTATAGTTTTTTAACTTCAGGTATTCTTGTATTTGGTTTTCATTTGATGCAAAAGGTATAAGGGAACATGATGTAATAAACATTGAGAGTATTACAAGCAAGATGATGCAAAAATATATTCTGGAAAATTTATTCATGAAATATCCCTCAAAAAAATAAATAGTTAAAAAACAATATATCATAAAGCAATTTTTTGGTCAATCCATTAACAATTATTCCCATTTAATGGTGATGGGGGCATCTTATTACAAGCAATGTTCTGATATTTTAACAGGACTTTTATTACTCAGCCATCATCACCTACAAGCTGAAAGCTCATGATTTCAAGCTTTTAATCCATGGAATATATTACCTATATTAACATATTGACACTATTTTTTAGTTATGCTAAATTATTATTAACTATTTAACAAACAGTTAAATAGATTTTACATATTTGGAAGGAGATAAAATTGAAAATGAAAAAATCTATAGCAATAATTTTAGCACTTGCTATTATAGCAGGAGCCTTAACCGGCTGCAGCACACCTGCTCCCGCACAAGCAGATACGGCTGAACTTGATAAGGTTAAATCTGATTTAAACGCTGCAAATGAAAAAATTGCCGACCTTGAAGCACAATTAGCTGAAGCAAGCATATTTGATGCTTCTAAATTCCCAAAATGGTTTGAAGAAGAAGGTACCTGGAGAACCGTACAAAATGAAAATCTTGCAAACAATCAACCCAGCGGCTTCATAAAGGATGCAAGCGGAAGACCTACAGATGAAGACATTGAAACAATGCTGCATTTTGCATCATTGGCAGTTACATCAGGCGGTAAATCCGACTGGTTCCTGGTTGCTGTAACCGATCCCGAAGAACAAAATATTATAATAGGCGATAAATATGGAAAAGCCACTTCCGAAGGAACAGTAACGGTACTGGTATTTGGCGAAAGACTTCTTCGTCCCGATGTAAGAACAGATGATAAAAATGTTTACCAGCCTGACCGCGGATACTATGATGCAGGTATTGTAACAGGCTACCTTAATGTAGCAGCCATCAGCCTTGGTTATGGAACTCACATGTTCATGACACCAGCTTTGCCGGGAGTTAACGGGTTCAATAACGGTGAAAGAGGCCTTGACTGCGATAAGTACCTTGAAGGAACCCAGTACTACATGGCAAGCACTCACGAATTCCACAGCACCGAAAACATGAAATTCGTATGTGCAGTAGTAATAGGAACACCTGACGAAACCGTTGAAAATGGTGTTACTAACAAGGAGTTCCCGGACAACTGGATTATCTGGCAAGAGTAATTAATAAAATAAATAAGAAACCATGGGAAACACTCCTTGTGAGTGTTTCCTGATTTAAGGAGGATACTTTGAAAGCTTTCAAAAGTTTTATTTCAATATTAATCCTGCTCTTACTTATTACAGGATGTTCCCGGGAAAGCTCAACCGATGTTCCGGACCCCGGACCGGTTCAGCCGGAAGGTGATGAAATTTCAGCCGAATTTGAGAAATACGGTGATTATGGAAGAGTGCTTAAAGCTGTTCCCGGTGAAAATCAAGTCTATATAGAGGCAGAAGGATACTATGGCTACCATATGGAAGATGACCCTTCAATGACTGTAGGTGTAACCATCAGCAGCGAAGGAAAGATTCTTAGCGTTGTTAATATTGCAAGCAAGGACCAGACTCCCGGTTTTGCCGAGATGGTGACGGATGACTATCTTAAAGAAGCTTACACCGATGCAACAGCATCCCCAAACCTTGAAACAGCTCCTGTCACCGGTGCAACCATATCAAGCAAGGCAGTTATGTACGCTGTTCAAACCGCAGCATATTATGCTGAAAATGTCTATGGTTATGTAGCAGACGTAAGCTCTGCCGAAATAGAAGAGCTGAACCAGGTATTTCCGGCAGATTATAAGGAAATTACAACTGATTACAAGGTTGACGAAAAAACCATAGGAACAGTCCTTTTTGCAGCTGAAGGCCGGTCCGATGAAGGAAATGTTGTAGGATTGAAAGTCAGAAGCGCAAATAAAATGAATTACGAAGGAACGGCAAGAACCGGCTGGGATTCCGCCGAACCTAATTTATTCACCATGATAATAATAATCAATAAGGATTCCAACAAGGTTGTGGCCTGGAAGATGGTTAATGACGGAACAAAGAGACCGGAATACTTCACTGTGCCGGAAGAAAAGATCAATTCCTACATGAATGTTGAAATTACCGGCCAGGATGTATTTGATAATTTTACGGAAGGTTTGGTTTACAACTTAGAGGTAGAACTGGAAGAGGATTCTGAAGGAAATAACGTGATTGCCGGTACATCGGTAGTTTATACCGGTGCTTCTGAATCAGGAACATTCAGCAGCCAGCATGTTCGTCAGTGCTTCAGAACAGCTGCTTATTTCTATGCAAATTACTAAAATATATAATAAAAATGGCTATATAACAATAGCCATTATTTATGAACATTAACAGATAATTTTGATTTTTTATCTCATGCGTAAAACAAATAATGTATGGAAGAATACGCAATGAGATTTTTTTTGCCCTCCGGCACTAAAGAATATATTGTAATTTATTAATTTTTGTTTTATATTAAATTAATGGCAGCAGCTTAAAATACATATCCTTAGTGTTGAAAACAGATAGGGATTTACAAGTTAGCATTTGGAGGAAAAAATATATGAATGCAGAAATTCTTTGTATAGGCAGTGAGCTTTTGCACGGGGACATAGTCAATACCAATGCCAGGTATATATCCAAAAAATTGGCGGAAATAGCCATTGATGTCCATTATCAAACCGTGGTGGGAGACAATCCTCAAAGGATTAAAAAAGCTTTAGATATTGGTTTTTCAAGGGCAGATATCATAATATGCACGGGGGGTTTAGGACCCACCCAGGATGATATAACCAAAGAAGCCTTAGCTGAATACTTTGGGGTGGATATGGTTTTTGACCAGGAAAGCTTTGAGCATGTTAAGAAAATTTACATGCGCTTCAGGAGGGACTTACCTCAAAACAACATGAGGCAGGCATATTTTCCCAAGGGTTCCATAATACTTGATAATCCCAACGGTACTGCCAACGGCTGCATTTACAAGGGTGAGGACAATAAAGGAAATCTCAAAATCGGAATACTTTTGCCGGGACCTCCAAAGGAAATGGAGCCCATGATGGATACGAAGGTTATACCTTACCTGAAGCAGTTTTCCGATTGGGTTGTTTACGGGGAAAAACTGGTTGTAACCAATATTGGTGAATCCGCTGCGGAAGAAATGGTTCTTGATATCATAAAAGAACAAACAAATCCAACCCTGGCCACCTTTGCCAGCGCAGGAAAGGTTATATTCAGAATTACGGCAAAGGCTGAAAACAAGGAAAAATGCATTGAGCTCATAACCCCGGTAAGGGAAGAATTGATAAGGCGTTTCGGAAAAGAGAATGCCTATCTTGTTGACAGCGGAAATGTCGAAGATAAGGTTGCCCAATTGTTATTGGAGAAGAAGCTTACCATATCAGTTGCTGAATCATTGACGGGAGGCCTGGTTTCTTCAAAGCTCATAAGCTATCCGGGTATATCCGGGTCATACCTTGAAGGCTTTGTTACATACAGCAATGAATCCAAAATAAAAACACTTGGGGTAAAAAAGGAAACCCTTGACAAATATGGGGCTGTCAGTGAGGAGACGGCAAAAGAAATGGCCTACGGGGCAGCCTTGGTTTCGGGAAGCGACCTGGGGGTTTCCACAACGGGAATTGCCGGTCCCGACGGAGGAAGCAAGGAAAAGCCGGTGGGTTTAGTTTATGTGTGTGTTTATTACAAAGGCAAGTATGAAGTGAAAAAAATAAATTCCTCCGGATCAAGAGAAATCATCAGGGAAAGGGCAGCCGTTACGGCACTTGATTTGGTCAGGACTTGTATTGAAAGGTATGAAGATACTTTGTCATCCTGAGCGTAAGCGAAGGATATCATAACACGGGCTTAAGCCCGTGTTTTTTATGCTCCTTCTTCTGCTGTTTTAAGCACCTTGTTGAATTCGTTAATTTTATTGTTTGCAAGGTAGAATATAGTGTCTTTTTCATATTCGCCGTAAGCATCTTTTTTCCCTGCCTTAACTCCCGTCAAGAGTTCAATTCCTTCTTCGATTGTGGAAACGGCATAAATATGGAAGAGGTTGTTCTTAACGGCTTCAATCACTTCATCCTTAAGCATCAGGTTGTCAATATTGCTAAGGGGTATTATTACCCCCTGGTCTCCCGTGAGGCCTTTGAGGGAGCATACATCAAAGAATCCTTCTATCTTTTCATTTACCCCGCCTATGGGCTGGATTTCTCCCATTTGATTGACTGAGCCCGTCACGGCTAAATTTTGTTTGATGGGTACACCTGACAAGCTTGAGAGTATTGCATGAAGCTCGGCACTTGAAGCACTGTCTCCTTCAACTCCTCCGTAAAGCTGTTCAAAGGTTACCTGGGCGGTTAATCCCAAGGGTTTTTCCTGAGCAAACTTACCCCCCAAATATCCGTTTAAGGTTAGGACTCCCTTGGAATGGATGTTGCCGCTCATGTCTGTTTCTCTTTCTATATTGATGATTCCTTCCCTGCCCGCATAGGTCCTTGCTGTAATCCTTGACGGCAGGCCGAAGGCATATCCGGATACCCCCATGACCGAAAGGCCGTTCACCTGGCCTACAACTGCCCCTTCTGTATCTATGAGAACTTTTTTGTTGAGGATCTGTTCCTGCATTTTCTCTTCAAGCCTGTTGGAGCGGTATCTCTTATTTTTAATTGCCTGCTGAACATGCCTTCCTTCTACGTACTCTGAAAAATCGGCCTGAGCCAAAGCCGATGCTTCATATACTATTTCACTCACCATATTGAAGCGGGTTGACAGTTTGTTCTGACTGTCTGCAAGCCTGGACCCGTATTCCACAACCCTGGCCAGGGCTTCACAGTTAAAATGCTTTAAGTTTTCACCTTCGCATATGGAAGCTATGAATGCCACGTAATGCCTTATATTTTCCGGTGTCCTGTCCATTTCCACATCAAAGTCCACGATTACCTTGAACAGTTTCCTGAAATCTTCGTCTGCTGCCAAGAATTGATAATAAAAATAAGATCCTATCAAAATAACTTTTAGGTTTAAAGGTATCGGCTGGGGCTTTAAAGTCACCGTAGGCACATACCGGCTTTGCTCTCCTATGTTTTCCACGACGGCTTCTTTATACTTCAATGCTTTTTTCAAGCTGGCCCAGGCAAAGGGGTCCATCAGCAAATCCTTGGCCTGAAGAATCAGGTACCCACCGTTTGCCTTGTGAATGGCCCCCGGTTTTATCATGGTAAAATCCGTTACTGTGGTCATCATATGGGACTTATATTCTATTTTGCCAAATAAATTGTAATAATAAGGGCTGTTTTCCGTTATGACCGGGGCTCCCTTTGTATTTTCATTGTTTATGAACAAATTTACCTTGTAGCGGGTAAAGGGGTCCTTAAGGTCCTTTACGGATGCTGTTTTTTCAAATATATTTTCTTCTTCTAAGGAATCAGAACCATCCTGGAGCTTTGTAATGATATTTTCGTCCAAACTGTGTCTCACACTGCTGAAAATCTCATGGTTTTCCGCAACATCCTTAAGAACCTTGTCCAAATAATCAACAATTTGCCTAAAGTCCCTGTACTTTTCCTTTAGTTGTTCCATAAAGGGGGCTGCGGCTTCCAGGGCAGCTTGTTTCTGAATTTCAGCAGCCTTCTCTTCGGCAAGCCTTTGAACCATTTGTCCGTCTCTAATTTTTTCGTCTATTTCCTTTGCTGTTTGATTTCTTTTTTCATCTATTTTCTCACGCTCTTCTTCGGACAGGTTATTGAATTCTTCCTGAGTCATCTGCCTGCCTTCAATCAAAGGTATGAGAAGAATCCTGGGGCCTGCCTGCTGGATGGCAAAGCCTGCATTCTTTGCGATTTTATCAATATCCCTTAAGATTTCTGTCATTTGCTTGTTTGTCTTTTGTATAATGTCGTCTTTTTGCTGCTGAAAATTGCTTCCTTCAAATGCTTTGGGTATATATACCACGAGATTTGCAATCAGCTTTTCCATATCCTTTTGAAAAACCTTACCCCGTCCTGCAGGCAGGGATATGGCAAGGGGTTTGTCCCATTCGCTGAAGTTGTTGATATAACACCAGTCATCCGGCACCTTGCGCCTGGAAGCTACCTTGGATACTACCGTCTGGGAATAAGTAGTCTTACCTGTTCCCTGGGGTCCCAAAACAAAAATATTGTAGCCCGGAGCTTCCATGGAAAGACCAAACTCCATGGATTTAACGGCCCTGTCCTGGCCTATCACCCCTTCCAGTAAAGTGACATCCTTTGAAGTTTTGCAGAAATTTAAATCCGTGCATATGCTGCAGGTCTTCTTGAGCTTGTCTGCAGGCACCCTGTATTTTTCCATATCAATGACTCCCATTTTGAACCCTCCTTTAATTGTTAAAGGTTTGGGCAAATGCCCTATTTCATTAAAGGTATTAGGAGACACCTTTAATTATTAATTGATATTCTGAGGAATAATTCTTAAAGGAATACCCCTTTTGTTTACATATACCCTGGCTGAAAGTATACTAAACTAAAAAAATATAACTCCCGGATAATTATATCATCTTGATTTATTTGATTTATTTTCAAATGAAAAAGGCGATTTTAGATTACTAAAACCGCCTATATTAGTGGTTAATAATTCAGACTGTATATTTGTTCTGCAACATCTGCCATTCCCAATTCCTCAAATTTTTCGGGAGTTGGTATTCCTTTTTCCATATCAAAGGAACATGCCTCATAGAATTTATCAAGAGCTGTTTCCATATCTACGACCCTGCCTTTTGGCGGACCTCCAATGGCAGGCTCCGTCATAAAACGTTTTGGCAGCCTGTCGTCTTTTCTTGTGAAACCACGCTCATAATTCAAGGCCCGTTCAAGGGCTATTGTACGTTCTGCTCTTCTTAACAATTCAAATTTATCGATTTCTATTCCTGTTATTGCAGTATATAGTTCTGCTATGGTAGATGCTTTCATTTCAACATTTATAACGTTGAAATCGCATATTCCGGCTAAGTTTGTCACAACAAAGTATTCTTTAATTGCTTTTAGCCAGGTTTTATCTTCTGCATCATTAAAAGGATCTATAGGTTCGTTAATATCCAAATCTGGGAACACATAACCAAAGGCATCTATTGTAGCCGCATAGGGGCGCATGTGACAGGCACCTCTCTCGCTGGTTCCAAATGCGATTGTCATGGAAGAAGCTCCCCTGGGGTCAGTAGCGGAAATTTCCATGCCTTTTACCGCCATTACATAATCCATTGCCTTACCGCCGATTCGTTTTGCCGCAGCATAGGATCCATCAGCAAACAAGTCTCCGCAGCCCTCTCTTAATCCCATTTTTCTGGTCATTTCAACCATGGCGGGACCGTTTCCAAAGGTCATTTCCAATCCATCCGTATGTTCCTTATTTATTATCCCTTTTTCATACCATTCCATAATTGCGCTTATTGTTGCTCCGCCCGAAATAGTATCAAACCCATAGATTGTTGTATAATATCCTGCCATGCATATACTCTCGTAATCATCAACACCGCAGCGAGGTCCATATGCTGCCAGTGTTTCATACTCCATTTCTCCTACTTCCGTGTCACCCATTACCACATATTTATGGCATCCAAGCTGGCAAGAATAGCAGGCCCGGCGCCTTATCGAGTATTTGTCTGTATTGTTCCACAGTTGATAGGGAAGTACATTTTCAATTTTTTCAAACTGATTTTGTATGAAATTTCTTGTGGGAAGAATCCCGCAATCATTTGAACCCCCTACCCAGGCAGGCGTTCCATAGCCATGAACCGGTCCCCAAGTATAGGCTTCGCTTCTAAGCTGTTGATAAGCATCCTTATATACGGCCATAAAAGCATCCTTATCGGCAATTTCAACTTTTCCTGTTCCCCTGACAGCTATGGCCTTTAAATTCTTGCTTCCCATAACTGCACCGGCTCCGCCTCTGCCTGCGAAACAGTCATCACTGAAAATACATGCAAGGCTTGAAAGTTTTTCTCCCGCCTGACCTATGCAGCATACTTTAAAATCTTTTCCTAGTTCTTCTTTGATTGCATCGGTTGTCTCTCGTGTATTCATACCCCAAAACTTTGATGCATCCCTTAATTCAACCTTTTGCTCATCAATATACAAGTAGACGGGTTTTTGTGATTTACCTTTAAAGGCAACCGTATCATAGCCGGCAAATTTTAACTCCGCTCCAAAGTGGCTTCCTACATTGGAAGCACCAATAGTATTTGTCAGGGGAGATATGAAACAAACACTGGTACGAGAGGCAGAGGGCGTCGGTGTCCCCGTCATGGGTCCGGTATTGAAACTTAAAATATTATCCGGGGATAAGGGTTCTGCATCATGAGGCATCTCGTTCCACAATAATGCTATTCCATAACCTTCTCCACCCATGTATTTTTTAATATAATCAGGATTAAGTTTTTCTTTTGTTATAATCCCTTCTGTTAAATCAACATTAATTACACAATCCTTATAGCCTTTCATCATACCACCTCCTACCATGATAATGCTTGCCTGGGACAGGCAGGTACACATTCAGGAAGTCCGCCGCATAAATCACATTTATATGGCTTTGTTTCCCTATCTAAATTTACCATTACGATAGCACCAATCGGGCATGCCTCAGCACAGGCTCCGCATCCTGTACACCCATCCTGAATTTCAACAGCTCCTGAATAAGAGTTTCTGTTTATACATCCTACCGGACAAGCTTGTGCACACACCATATCGGAGCATTGCTGACATACGGTTAATTTGAATTTACCAAGTTCATTCAGCTCTTTTACCTGTATACCCCTTGTCTGTGGAGATACGGCACCGGTATGAGCAAGGGAGCATACAGCTTCGCAGGTTCTGCAGCCTTGACAGACTGTCTTGTTAACATTAATTTTGATTACACCTGGTTTCATATAAACACCTCCTAAATATTTTATCCCCCTCCGCCAACAGGGAAAAACAAAAGTTCATCACCATCATTTAAAACATAATTCTTACCGCGAAGACTGCCGTTAACGCTGCTCTTAGTCCATTCACCGCTTACGGGAATATTGATGATGGTTAATGCTTCAGCTATGGTTGTTCCCTCCGGCATTTCAATTTCTTTCTCTCGGAATCCTGCTGATGCAGCCAAAATGCCGGTCAGTTTGACTTTGATTTTCAACCTTGTCAACTCCTTTGGGTTATTTAGAATAAAAAAACCGCAAGACTATGTAAATGTTTACATATAGTTTTGCGGCTCCTTTTCAAATAGGAGGGCGGTTAGATTGCTCTAAACACCTGGCGTTCTCACCGGCCTCATTGGTCAGATGAGAATCGGAGCATAATTTTCTTATTCTATCTCCATTATAAAGCTTATAGCAACAATAAGGTCAAGTATTTCTTTAAATTATTTTAGATATTTATGTAATTCTTACGGGAATCTGTAATTTAAAAAACATGCCTCTCTCACCATTCATCAAGTCGGGTAAATCTGTTATCACTTCACAGATGTAATCACCGGCTATGGTATAATTTCTATCTGATATTTCATCCAGAAGCCTGTTTGCATAGGGTATTTCCTGTTCAAATCTGCTGCAGTAAATGCATAGATATGTACCTGCCTTTATAGTACTTATAAGGTTTTCAGGCACATTTTCATCAACAAATACAAACAAATCACTAGAAATAAAATCCCTGTTTATTATTTGTTCATAGGGTACCCTGTTTCCTGTATTACAAAAATATGTCTGCCTGAGTCCGTTTCTTTCCATATCCTCTTTTAATTTTCTAAGCTCTTCTTCATATATTTCAATACCGAAGTCATAAAAATTGGTGCTCATCTTGTAACTGTATATCCATCGTTTTTCAATATATTCAAGAGTGATTGTACCGTCAGGGGGAGAGGATTCATATCTTTCATAGTTGCTTATAGCTCTTTGAAGTGCATTTTTTTGATGTTTTAATGCCTCAATTTCCGCATCGATACTACGGCTTTTTTCTTCCAGAAAACTTTTTATAAGTTTCGTATCATAGGTTTTAAGCTGGACTTCTATATCCTTTAATTGCATGCCGAGGGATTTTAAATATTGTATCATATCAAGCCGAGCACATTGTTTTATGGAATAGTATCTGTAACCGGTGAATTTATCAATTTCAATCGGTTTTAAAATTCCTATTTTATCATAGTAGCGAAGAGTTTGTTCTGATACATTGTTTATTTTGGACATTTGTCCGATGGTTAATCTGTCCATAATATCCCCCTTTTTATTTAATTATACCTATTTGTGGAAGTTATTTCAAGGAATATTGCATTTCCAAAAAAGCAAAAAGAAAGGCTGCCGGTGCCGGGAATCTTTAAAGTATCAATGTGCCTGTCAACCTAAGGGCAAAGCCCTCAGGTTGCAATAAGGTTATTAAAGACTATCTATCTTTTCACGGTTTTTACACCAATGGTGAAGAAGGTTATTCCCATTGCCAGCAGTACCAATGAAGGCAGTATGGCTGATTTAAAACCCATACCCTTGGCAGCTATGTTTAAAAATCCCTGCATTGCCCATTTTTGTGGAGTCAGTTCAGCCAGGAATAATAGCACCTTGTTGTTTACAATTTCCAAGGGCCACATGGTTCCCCCAAGCATTGAGGTGGAGGTTAATACTACCGGTGCCACCGCTCCCAGCTGGGCTTCGGTTTTAACTATACCTGACAGCATAAGCCCGAATGAGGTTATGGTAAACACAAAGACGGTGGTTACCATTATAATTCCCCCAAGGCTCCTTCCCCAGTCTATGCCGAATAAATACCTGCCTCCCAGAATTAAAACAGACATTTGTATCATCCCCACCAGAAAAGAAACCACCATTGTTCCGCTCAGTATGGAAGACATTGATACGGGAGATACCAGCATCCTGTCCCATGTCTTATATCTTTTATCGCTAAGTACGGTTCCGATTGAAAAAACAATGGTATACATTGAGAAAAACACGGTAAATCCTATCATGGAGTGTTTCATACTGTCATATCCCGACTGAATATCAGTATCTGCCAGAGTCGAAGTCACCTTCAGGGGTTTTTTAAAGATCCAGGAATCCATGACATTTTCATAAGCCAAGTCCTTTATTTTTTCCACATCAGCCCCGGGTTTTTGGGATGAAACGAAATTTGCCGTAACCTTCGAAATTCTTTCGCTTCCTGCCATTTTTACAATTATGCCTTTTACTGTTTCCTGCAGGGTTAGAAGGTATTTGTCATCTTTTATTTTAACTTGCCCGATGTTTATTTCCCTGCCCCTTTCAATATTGTCATGAAAGCCCTCATTTATTATCAATGCAGCAAGTACTTTTCCTTCTTCTACCCGGGCAATGGCATCGTTCTTATCTGAATCAAGGAATTTAAAAATCTTGTTCTGCTTAAGCTCTTCCATAAATTCTGCCGAATAGGGGGTATTATCCTCATCAACGATTATGACGGAAGGTCTGTAGGTGTTGAAGGCGATTCCGAAGACAGCGGTAAAACCCAGGGCCATTGCAGTCATAACCAAAAATACCACATAATTATCCCTGAGACTCAGGAGTCTTAATTTTACTATGCTAAGCATTTTTCGACACCTCCTTGTTGAAGATGATAACCCCTGCAAGGGTGAACAAAATTCCTGCTATGGCAAGTATTGACACGTTAATTAAAATATCCGAAAAACCATATCCCAATATTATTTTTAAATAGGCCTTAAGCCCAACCCCGTTGAGGGAAATAAAACTTACTTTCCGGATTATTTCAGGCATAAGATCCAGGGGGAAGAAACTCCCTCCCAAAAATGCCATCACCTGTATGATCACACTTTCAAATGCGTTTGCCAGCCTGTAATTTTCTGCCCTGTAGGTCAAAGAGCCTATGAAAATACCAAGTCCTGCCACGGAAAAGGCTGATGCCGTGCTAAGAACAAGAAGAGATTTTATATTTCCCCAATTGACTTTCAATGCAAAATGGGAATAGGCCAGCATGATAACTATTTGTATGGAAGCAATCAAAAATATGGCAAAGAATTTCCCCGTCAAAATATGGCTTTTGGAAATATCAGCTATAACCATTCTTTGATAAGTTTGATTATCCTTTTCTTCCAAAAGCATCCTGCCTCCCTGGCCTGCAGCATACAGAATAAACATGGTCATCATGGCAACAGCATAATATTCGGTGCTTTTTATGGTCCGCCTTCCCTCAACAGCAACATTATCAATATTAACCTTTATGCCTGCCACCAAATCCGTCATGCCTTCCATTATTTCATCAATATGGTCAAAGCTGTCTCCTCCAAGGTCATTGGCTGAAGCTGATTCAATAAGGACATTTTTGCCTATGATGAGGGATGACATGGTATTTGCGTATGCTTCCATCAGGGAGGTCACAATTTCCCCTGCAACGGGTCTGTCGGGATGAGTCAGAACCTTGAAATCCACCTTGTTCCTAAAGGGAGTCAGGAGGTTTATTTTCATGTCATAAAGGTATTTTTCGGGAAGAATTATTATTGCTGAAATTTGTCCCTCATTTAATAAATCCCTGGCTCTTCCCTCTTCTTCAATCCTGAAATCAATCAGCCTTGAAACTTCTTCGTTCCCCAAGAAATCCTCGAAGAACATTTTCTCCGGGTTGACCTCATCTCTCGAAATATCTATGTTTAGCCTTTTTTCCAATGTCTTTATAAATATTTTTGAATCTGCCCCTTCATCATATTGCTTTACAAGAGCTACGGGTAT
>Ga0255342_1003467_pt1 | contig 17516 bp, 16 predicted proteins | sample wastewater_treat_3_FD_192416 | JGI IMG/M metagenome (GOLD analysis project Ga0255342, IMG submission 192416) | Wastewater microbial communities from Lulu Island WWTP, Vancouver, Canada - plant14 | ecosystem: Engineered > WWTP > Wastewater > Unclassified | place: Canada: Vancouver, British...
GGCGGTATATCGCAAGTTATATTCATAAATAATTTAAATTTATTCATCTTATGAAGTTTGTAACTGTAAAAAATTATTTGTCAAAAATCGTAAAAAATTATTTGACATTCACAGAAGTAAGTGAAATATTTAAGTTGAGGTTTGAAATTATATGATTAGCAATTTAATAAATGAGTTTATGTCACTTGATGTAAAATCAGTAACAGGTAAGGATTGTACAAGACTTTGTTTTTGCTTCTTTGTTTATGAAAACGAATTATTTTTCGGCAAGCCATTTTCAGTTTCAGAATTCAGCACATATGTATTTAGATTTTATATGGATAATACAATGTTTAGAGAATTAAATCCAAACAAAATTATACAAAAACTTTTCAAATATTCACCAACTGATATTTATGATTATTGCAGCTTGCAATTAGATATTATAAGAAATACAATGCCTTCATTAATAAAACTGGATAAATCAAACCATTATTTTAAAACTTTAGAAAATAATATTACAAAAGAAGTTTTTCTATCTAGATTCAAACTGGTTATTAATGCAATGATGATTAAATATTTGAATATGACAAATTATTGGTATACTCAAGAATTAACTCTAAATGAAATTAATTTAGCATTAGAGGCTCAAAACTTAAAAAACAGCAGGATTTTCAATAGGGCACTTGAAATTATTAATTATTGTTTTATTTGCGATACAATTGATACAGAACAATTAGAACCAGTTTCATTAACACCTCTTGAAAAATTGAATGACTCAGTTAAGTTAAATATGTTTAATTACATTGTTCTATGCTCAAATCATGCAAAGAATTACAATGAAGGATTAATAAGAATAAATAAGTTAGGTTATTTAATTGATCACGAAAAGAATTATAGAGAGCATCTGCCTATAAATGTTGTGAAAAAAATACGCGAATTTTTGAATGATTGTTCCTTTAATGGAGACTTTGAGTAGATATAGCAATGAGTTCGCGGAAAAAATGTTCGAGTGTTCTTAAACCATTTGCTGTAATAATTAGGAGAATTTAATAGTAATGTGATATTATTGCATCTTAGCTTTATGCGAAGAATAGTTAGATGCTACCATTTTGAAAGTTGAGGTGTTACTATGTCTACAAGAGGAAAAAATATAAATCTATATCTTATGGATGGCGAGCCAAACGGCCGAATAAAATGTGGGCTTTTAAACTGGACTGGCGTTGCATATAAGATTCCCAAAACACTGCTTGACAAGTGCAATGATATTAAATATCTAAAACAGAGTGGAGTCTATTTTCTATTTGGTACTGATAGTGATGAGAATTCTGTTGTTTATATTGGTCAAGCTGGCGTAAGAAAGAATAAGGAAGGACTTTTGTACCGTATTAAAGAGCCACACAACTCCATTGATTACTGGACTGAATCCATAATGTTAACAACAACTAACGATTCTTTTGGTCCTACTGAAATAAGTTATCTTGAAAATCGTTTCTGCAATTTAGCCATTGCTGCAAATCGTTATAAGGTGAAAAATGCAAATGACCCTAACCCTGGCAATCTAACCGAAGAGAAAGAAAGTGAAATGGAGGAGTTTATTGACTATTCTAAAATTGTAATTGGTGCACTTGGCCATAAACTCTTTGTTCCATATATCTTAACTAATTCTTTGACAGATGATAATGAGCCTTTACTTTATTTTGCTAAAGCAAACTGTCCGGCAAGGGGCAAACGTACGAGCGAAGGCTTTGTAGTACTTAAAGGAAGTAGTATTTCACAACAAACCGTTAAAAGCTGTCCAGAAAGTGCCATAAGAGACAGGAAAAAATTCGCACATAAAATAGGAGCTGATTATGTTCTTGTAGAGGATATATTGTTTAACAGTCCCTCTGCTGCAGCTGCATTTGTTGGAGGTGCAAGTCTCAGTGGCAAAGAATTCTGGAAAACATCAGATGGAGTGTTATTGAAAGACTTGGATAGCAAGTAGATTATTTTTAGATTAAACGTTTTAATTTTGCCTATACATTTTAATTATTCTCGCTTGAAGACTAAAAGGGTGTGCAAGATAATGCGATGATGGAGACAGAGGTAAGACAGATAACCTTGTAGAACAAATTCTATAAAGGAAGAGGCTGTTTCTGCAGTCAGTACATGACAGCAGAGAACCTTTAATTCAAGCGGTTTTTGCTCACTTGCTGACCAGCAATAGAGCAAGAACCGCTTATTTACATTGTATTAAACTCGGTATGAACATAGATCCTCCTTATAATACTGGTAATGATTTTATTTATAAGGATAGTTTTAAAATAGATAAAGAAGAATATGAAGAACAAATTGGATTATATGATGAAAATTATAATATGATGTTCAAAAACACTGATACAAATGGAAGGTTCCATTCAGATTGGTGTAGCATGATGTATCCAAGATTGAAACTGGCATATAACCTACTAAGCGAAGATGGAGTAATTTTTATTAGTATTGATGATAATGAAGTGGAAAATCTAAAAAAAATATGTAATGAATTATTTGGTGAATCGAATTTCATTGCAAATTTGATATGGAAAAGCAAAAGTGGTGGAGCTAATGATTCGAGGTTCTTTGCTGTTGACCATGAATATATTATTGTTTATGCAAAAAACAAAAGTCTTTTTAGTTTAAAAAAGGACAAGGAGGCAACTGTTACTACACTCTATAATAGAAAAGATGAAATAGGAGAATATTCACTTGATAGACTAGATAAGCAAAGCATTCGTTATTCTAAGGCTTTGGATTATCCAATAACAGGCCCTGATGGGAAATTGTATTATCCGAAACACAAAGATCCAAGACATCCGAATGCTACTTGGCGTTGGAGCAAAGAAAAAGTAAAAAGTAATTATGATGAACTTGTATTCGAAAATGGAAATGTATATACCAAAAATTACAAAAAAGAAGGAGCTATCGCGCGAAGTTTGCTTATGGAAGACAGGTTTGGGCGAACTAGAACAGGAAAAACAGATTGTTATTCATTGTTTAATAGAGATTATTTTTCGAACCCAAAACCATATAAACTCATTAGGTTTTTAGAAATGATTGCTACTGATAAGGATTCTATTATTCTTGACTTTTTCTCTGGTTCAGGAACTACAGCCCATGCAGTTATGCAATTAAATGCCGAGGATGGTGGTAATCGAAAGTTTATTATGGTTCAACTGCCAGAGAAAACAGAAGAAAGCAGTGAGGCATTTAAAGCAGGATATGAAAATATATGCGAAATCGGAAAAGAAAGAATACGAAGAGCAGGAGAGAAAATAAAAACTGAAATAGAAGAATATAATAAAAATCTTAAAATAGATGAAGAGCCTAAGAAAGTTCCTGATATAGGTTTTAGAGTTTTAAAAGTAGATAGTTCAAACATGAAAGATGTTTATTATTCGGCTAACGAATATACACAGGAAAAAATAGCGGATTTAGTTTCAAATATCAAGGAAGACCGCACTGATTTAGACTTATTGTATGGAGTTATGATTGATTGGAATCTGCCACTATCGCTAAAACATAAAATTGAAAAAATACAAGGAGTTACTATTCATATGGTGGATGAAGGATCGTTAGTAGCTTGTTTTGAAAACAAAGTATCTGAAACTGTTATAAGGGAAATAGCAAAACTTAAACCTTTACGTGCGGTTTTCAGAGATTCTAGTTTTGTAAGCAGTCCTGATAAAATAAATGTTACGGAAATATTTAAGTTAAATTCTCCTGATACGAGTATTAAGGTTATATAGGAGGGATAAATCTTGAAAATAAAATTTAAACACCAAAAATTTCAAGCAGATGCAGCTAAAGCAGTATGTGATGTTTTTATTGGACAGCCAAAAAGTACTCCTACTTACCGAATAGACAAAGGATTGATTAATGATTCAAAACAGTTTTCATTAATAGGTGAAGAGGATTATATCGGATACAGTAATAAAAAAGTTGTACTATATGATGAAATTGTAAAAACTAATTTAAATAGGGTTCAAAGACTAAATCAAATAGAACCTTCTAAGAAATTAGAAGGATACTATAATTTAACAACAGAGATGGAAACAGGTGTTGGGAAGACATACACATATATTAAGACTATGTATGAGCTGAATAAACATTACGGCTGGAGTAAATTCATAGTAGTAGTTCCTTCTGTTGCTATACGTGAAGGTGTATATAAATCCTTCCAAATGACAGAAGAACATTTTGCAGAAGAATACGGGAAAAAAATACGATACTTTATTTATAATTCAAGGGATTTATCTAAAATTGACAAATTTGCCAGCGACAGCGGAATAAATGTTATGATAATAAATTCACAAGCATTTAATGCAAGGGGAAAAGATGCAAGACGTATATATATGAATCTTGATAATTTTCGTTCAAGACGTCCCATAGATGTAATAGCAGCGACAAATCCTATTCTAATAATAGATGAACCTCAATCTGTTGAAGGTGCCGCAACAAAGGAAAGATTAAAAGAGTTTAATCCTTTAATAACTTTAAGATATTCAGCAACTCACAGGAAGGATTCCATTTATAACATGGTATATCGCTTGGATGCCATAGAAGCATATAATAAGCGGTTGGTCAAAAAAATATCTGTTAAAGGTATTTCCGTGACAGGAACTACCGGAACTGAAAGTTATCTTTATTTAGAAAGAATAAACTTATCAGGAGACAGGCCACCTACGGCTACATTGGAATTTGAAATTAAGGGTGCAAAAGGAATAAGAAAGTCATATAAGGTTGTTCGAGAAACTGACAACCTATATGAATTATCGGGAGAATTGGAAGAGTATAGAGGCTATACCGTTTCAAAAATAAATGGTTTGACAAATTCAGTGGAATTTACTAATGGTGTAATAATCTATGCAGGCGATGTAGTTGGTGCTGTTAATGAAGATCATATTCGCCGGATTCAAATAAGAGAGACTATCATAACACATTTAGAACGAGAACAAGAACTATTTTATCAAGGTATTAAAGTTTTGTCGTTGTTTTTTATCGATGAAGTTGCAAAATATAAACAATATGATGATAGTGGTAATGCCAATAACGGTGAATATGCGGATATTTTTGAAGAAGAATACGAAAATGCCGTAAAAGAATGGCAAATGTCTATCGAAAATGAGCATTATTTAAAATACTTGGACGGAATAAAGGCAAATGAGACACATGCAGGATACTTTTCCATTGATAAAAGAACCAACAGAATTACAAACAGCAAAGTAACGGATAAAAGAGAATATATCTCTGATGATGCCGATGCATATGATTTGATAATGAAAGATAAAGAAAGACTTCTGAGTTTAAAAGAACCGGTGCGTTTTATATTTTCACACTCAGCTTTAAGGGAAGGATGGGACAACCCAAATGTTTTTCAAATATGTACACTTAAACAAAGTTCTTCTGATATAAGAAAAAGGCAGGAAGTTGGACGGGGTCTCAGACTATGTGTTAATAACAACGGGGAGCGTATGGACAGCAATGTACTGGAAAGTGACGTTCATAAAATAAATGTATTAACCGTAATTGCTAACGAAAGCTATGAGAGTTTCGCTAAAGCACTGCAAAATGAAATTGCAGAAGTTGTTTCGGACAGGCCAAGAGAAGTAACTGCTGATTTATTCAAGGACAAGGTTATCAGAGATATGGACGGTAAAAATGAACAGGTTATAGATTTTAAATTGGCGAGTAAGATCGTCTATGGATTTATCAGGTTTGGTTATATTGATGACGAAAATAAACTTACGGATGAATACTTTTCAGATTTACACTCTGATAAATTAAAGATAGCAGAGGATCTTGCCCCATATAAAGCAGATATTATTAAAATTGTTGATACGATCTATAGTCCGAAATCTTATACAATCGAAGATGGAAGGAATTACAATATTGATGCAAAGCTTGATGAAAATAAACTTAAGATGAAAGAATTCAAAGCGTTATGGAATAGAATCAATATTAAATCTGCTTATATAGTTGATTTTGATACTGATGAGTTAATCGAAAAGTCAGTAGCAGCACTAAATAGGGAATTATGTGTTTCGCAAATTTTTATAAAAGTTGAACATGGCGAAATGGATGAAATTAAATCTAAAGATGAATTAGTTAATGCTGAAGCCTTTAAAAGAATTAAAGGAGGAACTACGAAAGTTGAATCAGCAATAAATATGAATATAAAGTATGATTTAATAGGTAAAATTGTAGCAGAAACAGGACTCACCAGAACGACAGTTGCTACAATATTAAAGAAAATCAATAAGGCTACATTTGAACAATTTCATAGAAATCCTGAAGAGTTTATTATCAAGTCATCAAACATAATTAATGAGCAAAAAGCAACAGTTATAATTGAACATATAACCTATAACAAACTAAGTGAAACATATGATAAAAATATTTTCACAAGCCCGACACTTAAAGGTAAGCTTGGTTTTAATGCTATGAAAGCACAAAAACATCTTTATGATCATGTTATTTATGATTCTTTTAAAGAAAAAGATTTTGCTGAAGACTTGGATAAGAGCGAAGAAGTCGCTGTATATGTAAAACTTCCAAGAGGGTTTTATATTAATACACCTGTTGGCAAGTATAACCCGGACTGGGCTATTGCATTTCATGAAGGGAAAGTTAAGCATATCTATTTTGTAGCAGAAACTAAAGGAGATTTATCTACAATGCAGCTTAGAAGGGTTGAAGAATTGAAAATACACTGTGCAAGAGAACACTTTAAAAAAATCAGTAGTGATACTGTGAAATACGAGGTTGTGGATAGTTTCGATACTTTGTTAAATGTAGTGATGAAGTAGAAAACTGTAGAGATTGGTATCGTTAAAAATGGTATAAAAATAAGAAAAAAATCACATGGGGGGACAATATGGCATATTGTAGTTACGAAGTAAAAACAATAAATTATAATGAACTAAAAAAAATAGTTAAATTGCCAAAATTTCAAAGAAGTGTAGTATGGTCCGTTGACCAACGCCATCAACTTATTGATACAATAAGGAGAGGATACCCATTTGGTTCATTGCTATTGTATGAGATTTTTGAAGAAAATTATAAATATCAATTAATAGATGGACTTCAAAGACTAACAACAATTATGCATTTTGAGAACAATAAATATGAATATATTAATTTAGCAGATGTGGCAACTGAAGAATTTGAAGTGATTTTTTCGAAATATGAAGAGATTGCTGGGACACCAGCATCAGAGCCTATAAAACAAAAAATATTCAATATTGTATCAAGTTTGTTTAAAAACAATACTACTGGGCATTCTTTAACAAGAGCTATAATTGAGTCCTTGCGAGAGAATATGCCAATTTTTTCAAACATTAAATTGCAAGATACTGTGATCGATCAAATAGAAAGCATGGATAAAAAAATCAAAAAAGAAGTTGATTTATCAAGTTTAACTCTTCCTGTTGTTATATTTAGGGGAGATAAGTCAGAATTACCAACAATTTATGATAAAGTAAATTCTACGGGAACAAAATTATCAAAGTATGAAATCTTTTCTGCCATTTGGAATAATGAGATTTTTAAGATGGAAGATCATGAAATTTTATCATGGGTGGATAAAAAATACGAAACCATGATTGAAGTATCCGGTATCACAATTAACGATTATACACCCGGCTCCATAATTGAAAGTGGTGAAATTAACTTGTTTGAATATGCATATGCATTAGGGAAAATTATTATTGACAAATGTAATGAAATGTTTTGTGGTAAAAATACAGATGCCTCCCAAATAGATTCAATTGGATTTGCATTAATGACAGTATGTGTAGACTTATCCTTAAAACAAATGGACAAGCTGCCTGATTATTATTACGGTGTTTCGCCTAAGAATTTGTCAAAATTAAAAGACAAATTGGTTGAATGTAGCGTATTTGTAAACGATATTTTAAAAAAGTATATAATTACTAGAGATGGCAAAAATTTTACCAAGTATCTGGAGGCACAAATTGTTTCGATAATAGGTACTATTTTTAAGATTAAATATAGTGTTACTACAGGATTAAGAATTGTCGAAAATCCAAATAGTGCTTTTAAAGTGAAATTATTTAAGAGACATATGCCAAAACATTATTTATATGACATTATAAAAGATCACTGGGCAGGATCGGGTGATAGAAAGGTTGACGATATTCTAAAAGGTGATATTACGAATAACAAATATATTAATCCTATACCTGAAGAGAATTGGAGAGCTACTTTAGATGAATGGTTATCAATTCAAGAAACAAAAATTTCAAAAAACATCATGGTTCAACAAAAACTTTTCTTGAATTATATGAATAAATTAACAGATATTGCAGATGTGATTTATAGTAAATATAGTTTTGATATAGAACACATTGTACCAATTAATCGTCTTATGAATAGATTAAAAGAAGGCCCATTTTCAGCCTTAGGCAATCTTTGTTTTTTACCATCTTTTGAAAATAGAAGTAAAAAAGACAAAACACTGTATGAGCAAATAGAAGAGAATACAATAATATATAATTTAGACATAGAGGCTCTGAATAAGTTTTACTATGCAGAAAAAAGCGAGTTAGATTTTATTAAATCATATGAAACATTTACGAAAGAAAGGTATACAAAATTTTTAAAGGATAGACATAATTTCTTGATAAATAAATTCATTGAGTTGATTAATAAACTATAATGTTCATATAGATCAATTTATAATCATTATTAAATCCAAATACGATGATTTAATCAACAATTATGACATTAGTAATAACCGTTTATAATAATGATAGGGGGATATTGGTATTGGATGATACTTTACAAGATAATGAAATTGAATATACCAATAAAAATGCTAAGGATGAATTAGAAAAAGGTAACTACAATACTGCAAAGACCATATTTGAAACTCTTTGGAATAATTCCAGTAAGAATGATCCATATTTACTTTTTAATTATGGACAAGCTTTAAGGAAAACAAAAAATGGTTTGGTTTTTATTGAAATATGTAAAGAGTTAAATGGTAATAAGGATATAATGTCTAATAAATTTGTTGTGTCTACTTTGTGCTGGTGTTTATATGATTGTTATATAAAGAACTACTCTGTGGATGATAAAGAAGGTTTTGATTATTTCATAAAAAGAGCAGAATATATTATTAATAATTGCGAGCAAATGGATGCAAATGAATATTATAAAAATCCATTTGTTTTGACTGTAATAAAAGTTGTCAAAATATATAGAGACAAGCCTTCAAAGAACTATAATGAGATATTAAAATGGCTATCTTATTTAAACCAGGACAAACTTTCCGAAGATGTTTTTTGTTTTAAAGATGAAACAGGAAAAGATAGAGAATTAGCTTCACCCAAAGAATTCTATTACCAAAATATGGCTAAATCACTTGAGAAAATGGGTAAGTTTAAAGAGTGTATAGAGGTCTGTGAAAAAGCTATTAATCAAATCAGTAAATTTCACTACAGAAATGAAATGTGGATAAAAACAAGAATGTATTATAGTAAATGTATGTTGAATGATAAGGATAATATAGATGATGCGATTAAAGGGTATAGAGAGATAGCATATAAAGAAAATTTTTGGTTTATGTACCACAAGTTATCACAAATATGTTTTAGCTATAACAGATTATCGGAAGCACTATTATATGCAAGTAAGGCGTTTACTTGTAGGTTTGAATATGAAAAAATGGTTAACCTCATGTTTGATACAGCGCTTTTATGGCAAGCATCAGGAATTGATGTTAATGCTAAAATTTTTTTTCAAGCCAGTGCCTATTATAGAAAACGACAAGGTTGGCAAATTTCAGAAGAGCTTCAATATTATATAAATCTTTATGAAATAGATATAAATAAAAAACCTGAAATTAATACAATGAGAAATATTTCGAATGATTATATTATGAGCATTGAAGGAAAAATAGAAAGAGTTGAAGGAAAAGTTATTAATATCGTCTCACCACATGGAAGATCAGGGTTTATTAAGCCGAGTAAAGGTGGTCAAAATGTCTATTTTAAAATGAAAGATGTTTATGGAGAAAAAGTATTAAAAAAAGGTAATAAAGTAGAATATGAATTATTCAAAGAAAATAACGGGAAAACGAGGGCAATAAAAATAATGCTAAGGAGTTGAAGTTATGGCTAAAATATATATTAATAAGGATGATATCAAATCGATTATAGAATCATATAAGAATGAGAATAGTACATTTGTTGTTAAATCATTTGTTGATGAGGATAAGAAAAAAATCTGTAATTGTTTTATTAACGGGAAAAAGTGCAGAATTGACATTTATATAAAAAAGAACTGTGTAAATATTATACCTGTAGGGAATAATGCTGAAGAAAGCAATTTATTGATTAATTATATTGAGTCAAAAGGATTCCCTGCTAATGTTTCTGCTCGACAATTTGTATTCCCATGTACAAGAACTATTGTTAATGCGTTAATAGGATATATTGAAAATGAATGTATAGGTTTAGTTAGTCATATACGAACTCAAAATGAGAATATCCATAAATTTCGAGGATATAACGGCGATGAATTAACATTTACTTTTTATCCACAATCAAATAAAGCTATGATACAAGGAAAGCCATATCACGCATATAGTATAGTAGTATCATTTTTATCTAGTTTGCCGTATTATACATTTAAACAAATTGTTGATATTAATAATGCTTTTGCTGAAGTTAACACACCTATCACATCTATAAGGAATGAAATTCAAGAAAAATTAGGAGATGCATATTTATTTTTGGATGAAGCTTTATTGAAATCAATATCAGGTTCATTAGCGTTATTGAAGCAAAAAAATATTATTGAAGATTATACTGGATGTGTAACTGGAGAGTTTAAAGCACTTGAGGGATTCTTGAAAAAAATATTGTCTCAAAAATATAATTATAGGATGGAAAAGAATAACACGTTTTCAATGTTTTATAAGGAAAAAGGAAACTTAAGTAAAATTGATCTCGATAGTAGTATTCCTGAAGATGCAAAAAATGCATTAAATAGATTATACTATATATATTCAAATAAAAGAAATGTATACTTACATTCAACTATAGATCCATCACAAACAAGAATTATTGAAACATTAAAAGAAGCACAAGAATTATCTGATGAAATATTGAAAACAATAAATGAAACTTATCAGATAATATTCAAATAGATATTAGCAAGGTGTAATTATGAAAGATTATGAAATATTTAAATTTGAAAATGATATAAACGAAATAGTTGTTTTTGTTACAAATACAGAAGATTTTTACTATATACAAAATGATATATATAACGAGCTCTCTAAAACTAATGGGAAAGATTTTTCTATTCTCATAGATTTATTTTTACGTAACGGATTTTCATTTAATAGGTTTGTTTCTTTAACATTTGAAGGAAAGGAAAAATGTTCGACATATATTGTTAATCCAAGAGATGTCTCAGAAGAAATAAAATTAAGAATTAGAAACTATTTAATTGCAAATAAAGAGTTACTTTATAACAGTTCTTTAACGAATGGTGTGATAAATTTTGTAATAACAGGGAGTATAAGATGACGTTTTATAATGTTTTACTATTGTCATGAAAAGGTTATCATATGAAATATATAAAACCATACTTAATCTATAATAACAATCAATTAAAGGACTTAATTTTAAAGATGCCAAAAAACAAGGATGAATTGAAGCTTGTAGCTGGATTTGGTGAAATAAAAGTAAATAAATATGGTGATGATATTTTGAAAATAGTGAACAAACATAGATAAATTTAACCTTGTGAGAATTGTAAGAAAAGTAGAAAAGAAAAGCGAAATAAGCGTTTAGCAGCAGTTGGAAGTATTTCTTTATTAATTATAGGTGCAATGAGAAAAGGTGTAGTAAAAGCTTCTAAGCTTGTAGGGAGAGTTACCTGAGTGATTTCTAGGGGAAAAAGATTATAGTTGATAGTGGAAATCTCTATGAAAAATATTTTTATTATTATATTAACAAAAGAATATCCTAAGGGGCTACGATTATGTGGGTTTATTCAATTTGTTAATGTATTGTTACTCCATAATGTTAAAAAAATAATCTATACTAATAACAGGAGGTATTGGAAGTGAATTTAATAGGTCAAATTGTTACACATAAGTCTTTTGGTGAGGGTAAAGTTATAAAATGTAATGATAACTATATTACCATTCGCTTTTTTAATTGCGAAAAAACATTTTCATACCCTTCTTCATTTAATAATTTTCTAACCGCGAAAGATAATCAAATAGATGATGAAATTAAGATGGAAATTATTATTTTAGAACATCAGAAAAAGGCAGAAGAAAACGTAAACATTTTGCTGAACATCAAAGAAAACTTGAACTTGAAAATATAAAAAAACAAAAATTTTCAACTAATAGAAAGAAAAAAATATACTCTCGCGCTAATGTAGCATTCAAATGTAATTTTTGTGATGGCGGTCAATCAAAATATCAGGTAGGATTTAATGGTGTATGTAGTGATTCTGTTATTAAGAACAATATTTTAATAGAAAAACGAACTTGGTGTTGTTCTGATAAATGTCCATGCGGTCAATATTTACAAGGAGAAATTAATAGAAAAGAACTCGACTCTTTATGTGATGGAGATGGTTTAGTATGTTATGAAAGTCAAATGTTAAGGGATTGGAAAGCTCTTGCTGGGATTGTTCAAAGAGGTGAAAAAAAAGGACAACCAATGAAATTAAATCAAGTTCAAACAAATAGCCTTTGCATTCTTACTACTCGTTATCCAGGTTCAACTGAAAAAGAAAGATACATATTTGCAGTTTTCCTTATTGATGAAAGTTATGAAGGGGATAATTATGAAGAAGGATATGTAACAACAGGCAGTAAGTATAGAATTAAGCTTTCTCCTAAAGAAGCTCATTCTATGTTGTTTTGGAACTATCATTCAAATGATAACCGGCCAGAAGTTCCAGCATGGAATTCAGGACTTCATAGGTATTTTGATGATGAACAAGCAGTACAAATACTTAAAGATATTTCAATAATAAAGAAAGGCACACCAGATGAAAATCTGGCAAAAGAATTTTTACATTACTTTATAACAATCAACAATATTGATTTAGAAAGTATATCTGAAAAGAAAGGTGCGTTAACCAGAAATGGCATATGATTTGCAATTATTACTTAATGAAATTATTGAAGAGTACGGAATAAATGAAGGATACAAAAACCCGAATATTTGTTGGTCAAATTTTAATAGACTATATTCATATGGTGAATATCAATATTGGTTAAACAACATTGAAATAAGCAAATTCCTCGATAACGATTTAATCGGCGTATAAATCAAAATATAGTATGAGATCTATTTGGATTGCAAACTTAGCTCTTAAGTCTAAAGATTGTTTTGAAACAAGGTTATGTTTAGCGGATTGTTTACTGGAACAATTACTTTTTGATGCTGCATTTAAAGAATATAATAAAGCATTAACCTATGAACCTGATAATGATCAAGCAAAAAAAGGTTTGATTATTTCATCATCATTTATTGAAAAGCTAGATATTTAATAATTTTTTTATTAAGGGATGCAGATATGAGATACTATGGGGAAGTTAAACAATTTGGAGAATTTAGCAAGGGTAAATACAATGACTATGGATTCATTACAAATATTGGAGATAAGCATTTAGAATATGAAGAAATCTTTTTTCATAGAGATGAATTATTATTTGATATTAATAAAGTAGAGGAAGGGCTCATAGTCACTTTTGAGTTACACATTAATAATAGGCGTAGAAGTAGCGCAAAAAGTATTCGAATGATAGAAAATGAAGAGGATTTACAAGTAATTGAGAGATGTCTCGATAGCGAGTATCCAATCGTATGGTTGCCTGTACTAAATAATTATTCAGAATTGGTACCTTTAGATAAAGGATTAGAAATTGTTGAGAAGAAACTTAGCACAGTAATTTTTGGTGAAACAAGTAATCTTAAGAAATACATTCCAAATAAATACTATAAATACCCTAAAATAAGAAGTCATCTAACCCCTAAAGACAGATTTTCTATATGTTGTAAATTATTAAATGATGATAATTTAAATAAGACAGATAAGAATGAACTATTAACAGAGGTAATAGGACTACTTAGCCAATACAGCTTTTCAGAAGATACAATATATAATAAGGTACCAAAAAAATTGTTTATTGAAAACGAGTTTTTAAGATCTAAAATATCCCCATTAAAATATTTCAATTATTTGTTAGATATATCAAAATCATCTGGCCAACTATCTCATGAAATTGTGTTTGTTTTGAAAGAGAATAATTATAAACAATTTTTTTTAGAACAAATTGTAAAAACTATAAATACAGAAAAAGAAATAGAAGAGCTTATCCAAGTGTTAGATGCTATTCCTGAAGATAAAAGAATTTTAAGACTGAAAGATTTAAGTACTGAACTGAAGAAAAATAGCTCAAAGATATTTAAATACTTACATCCATTAGATAAAGTAAATGTGTTGTGGGATAAAGATATAACACGGTTGAAGATTTATGGTCTCAATTAGATTATAAGACAAAAATATTTTATTTATATAAAAAAGCAAAATATGATCAAAAAATAGATTTTCTAAGTAATGTTGGGGAATCTCATCCAATAATAATATCGGTATTGGAAATATTATGGGCAAAAGATAATGATATACTAATAGATGGAGGTTTTAATGAAATCCATAAGAAAATTCAGGATTACATAGTTGATATAGCATGGAATTTAGATAAAGATATAGACATATCACCTTTACTACCCGAATGTCCATTTGGTTATGTTAAATATTGTGAAGGTAAACCATGGAAAAAGGATGGTAAAGATTTTGTTTTCTGTCCTAGGAAAAATGACATTTGTAACTTTGAAACGGATAAATCACAATTCAAAATTTATCCAAATTGTGAGTTGCCATGGTATTCATGGTCACTTCTAGAATTATTAGATTACTCAAATATAACACCAGTAGTTGACAAATTAAATAATCCTGATCAATATGTCAACAGATTGTCTGGATGGATAAACAGGCTGGATGAAATCAGGGAAAGGCTTAAATGTACAATATGTGGTAAGCCATTGTTAAATAACTTTAGATATTCAAAAAATTTAGCAGTTTATAATAGTACTGTGTTTTATTGTAAGTGTGGTTCATCATCCAATAAGAATGTTTATTTAAGTCATTGTTGGGCATGTAGAGTAATTATTGATAGCAGAGAAAATAACTATAAGTATGAAGAATATTATCTTTGCTTGAAATGTGGAAGCGGTCCTAAAGCAAGTTCTAGTTATACACAGGGTAGTATGTGCCCTCAATGCGGATCAAAAAAGATGACTAATACAGATTTATATAACCGAGAGTTTCGGTGTTTGATATGTGGGCATAGTATACGTATACCACCTCCACATAAATTGACAGGAAATAAAATGATAGATGAACAGTTTATAGAAAATAATGATATTTTTAATATATGATAATAATAGTGCTAGTACAACATGGTTCATAAATATTATAGTCTTACAATGATTAGTTGTAAGGATTTAGGATAGGTATTGTCAAATTAAATTTTATACTTTAGGAGACCAACTATGGACCACACAATTAAAACCAACAAACAGGACGAAATGATAAACATTACAGATATTATTAGAGAAGATGCAAGAAACAGCAAAGTAAAAGATGGAGTTGTTATTGTTTTTGTGCCACATACAACAGCAGGCATAACAATTAATGAAAATGCCGACCCTGATGTGGTTCATGATATTTTAAGCACCCTTCAGAAAGTGTTTCCAAAGGATATGAGTCATCGTCACATGGAGGGTAATTCACACGCCCACATAAAAGCATCAGTTATGGGTTCATCTTGTTCAGTTATAATTGAAAATGGAATGTTAAAGCTAGGAACTTGGCAGGGAATTTATTTCTGTGAATTTGACGGTCCAAGGACAAGAAGGTTTTATACAAAGATTATCGAGTAGATATTAAAGTCAATCCACATTCCCTTGGAATGTGGATTTTAGTATGTTAATAACACCCGGCTTTATACCTCCATGTACACATATGAATGATTTATCTTCATAAAATAGAGGCAGTCTGTCGAAATACTTATCATGAAGTTCGGGTTCATAATTGATATTAATGAAGGAAAGTGTTATCATTAAATATGGGGATGGTTTGATGAGGAAAAATTAAATGATGTATTGATGAAATTAAGTGGAGGGGAAAATGAAAAAATTTGAATTAACAAGAGATTACGCAAAACAATTAGACAATGAAGATAAACTGGCAAAATATAAAGAGCGTTTTTATATCAATAAAGGCGAGCTTTATATGGATGGCAACTCATGCGGTTTATGCAGTATAGATGCCGAGGAAACATTGATGGAAGCTCTTAATGCATGGAAGAATTTAGGAATAGGCATTTGGACTAAAGGCGGATATTTCTTGTATCAGGATAAATTAGGAGAAATGATGGCACCGCTGATAAACGCAGAACCACAAGAAGTTACTTGTGGTAACAGTACTACCGTAAATATTCACCAGTGCATACTTACTTTCTATCATCCCACATTGGAAAGAAATAAAATCATTATGGACGATATTAATTTTCCCAGCGATAAATATGCTGCGTACAGTGATATAAGAGCTAAAGGATATGATCCTGATGAATGCCTGAAGGTGGTAAAAAGCCGTGACGGAGAATATATTTATGAAGACGATATAATAGCAGCCATGGCCGAAGATGTTTGTATAGTTCTGCTCCCATCTGTGCTTTACAGATCTGCCCAATTAATAGACATGGAAAGAATATCAAAGGAGGCACACAAAAGAGGAATATATGTAGGATTTGATCTTTGCCATTCAATTGGTGTTGTACCTCACGATTTTAAAAAAATTGAACCAGATTTTGCAATATGGTGCGATTATAAATACTTAAACGGGGGACCTGGGGCCATTGCAGGTATGTATATAAATAAAAAGCACTTTGGTTTGCAGCCCGGTCTTGCAGGATGGCAGGGCAACAAAAAAGAAACTCAATTCAATTTATATCAGGAATTTGAACATGCTACGTATGCAGGCGGATGGCAGATCGGTACTCAACCTATCCTTTCAATGGCACCAATTGAAGGAGCTTTGAGAATAACCAATGAAGCAGGAATTGAAAATATCAGAGAGAAATCATTGAATATTACAGCTTATTTGATGTATTTAATCGACGAGAAGCTAACAAAGTATGGTTTCGGCATAGGAAATCCAAGAGAGGATGACCTAAGGGGAGGACACGTTGCATTAATACATGATGACGCTCTGAGAATCAATGAAGCGTTTAAAGCCAATAATATTATCCCGGATTTCAGATATCCAAATGTTATCAGATTAGCACCTGCTCCTTTATATGTTTCCTATGAAGATGTATATGAAATGGTGGAAAGAATAATAAAGATAATGGAAAACAAGGAATATGAGAATCTTATCAATGATGAAGGATT
>Ga0255342_1003473_pt1 | contig 17475 bp, 8 predicted proteins | sample wastewater_treat_3_FD_192416 | JGI IMG/M metagenome (GOLD analysis project Ga0255342, IMG submission 192416) | Wastewater microbial communities from Lulu Island WWTP, Vancouver, Canada - plant14 | ecosystem: Engineered > WWTP > Wastewater > Unclassified | place: Canada: Vancouver, British...
CTTGCAGAATATTTATCAATACAATTACCAGTAAAATGGTTTTCCCGGCTCTCAACAGAAAACTTTTCAAGCGATGCCAGGTATGCATAAAAATACCGTTTATAGTAGGAATATGATAGGCAGGAAGTTCCATTACAAAATCCCCCGGCGAACTTAGGAAAATTGTCTTTTTTAAGAGCAGACCAGTTAACACACCCATAATTATGCCAAAAAGATACAGCCCGAAAATTACCAAATCTGCCTGCTGCGGAAAAAATATAATTACCAAAAAGGTATAAACCGGAAGTTTAGCTCCACAAGATATAAAAGGAGTTAAAATGGAGGCAAAAACCCTGTCCCGAGGTTTATCTAAAGTCCGCGTAGCCATTATTGCCGGAACAGTGCAGCCAAAACCAACTAATAAAGGAATAAATGCCTTTCCCGGCAACCCAATTTTCCGCATAAATTTATCCGCTATAAAAGCAGCTCTTGCCATATAACCGGAATCCTCCAAAATGGATAAACTTATGTATATGAAAAAGATAGGAGGAATAAAACTGCCTATGGTTACAATGCCTCCCCCAATTGCCTCACTGAAGAAATAATTCAGCCAATGCGGAAAGGACAAAGAACGAAACAAATTTCCCGCCTGCTCTATAAACAGCCAGCTGAGAGCAAAATCTATCAAGTCAATACAGGGCTGGCTTAGTTTAACTGCAACCAGGAAAACCAAATACATCACAATAAAAAAGACCGGCAAACCCACTACACTGTTCAGCACAACTTTATCTACCATATCGGAAAAAGTTAATTGGTTTTTCCGCTTGCGCTTCACTACATCTTTAATTAAACCACGAATATAACCATAACGATCATCAGCAATTACAAAAGCAGGTTCCTGACCTCTATGTTTCGCTATGGCTGCTATCTCCTTTTCTACAATTGCTCTATCTTCATCCGCTAAACGGGAAGTTAATTCTGCATCCCCTTCAATCAGTTTCAATGCCTGCCAGCGACTTTTAATTAAAATATCATAAGCCGTTGAAACCCTTTCGGAAAATTGACGCGGAGAAACTTTGCTTTCCGGCTCTCCTAAACCCGATTTCAAAACAATCTGCCAGATATTTTGCAAGTGCTTTTCCACAACTTCATCATAATGAATCGTTGCCGGAACAGGTGGCTGAATTAGATACTCTTCCACCTTTTTAAGAATAGAAGAAACATCCATCCGCTTATTCAAAACCAGAGAAAAAACGGCAAAACCAAGATGCGAACTTAAATGCCCGGTATCAATATAAATTCCATTATGCTCCGCTATATCTGTCATAGAAAGACACATAATAAGAGGAGCACCCAATTCCATCAATTGCACCGTTAAATACAGATTGCGTTCCAAATTGGAAGCATCTACCAGATTTATTATTATATCGGGCTTTTCGGTTAAAATGTAATTACGGGCTACCAATTCATCAGGACTGCCTCCTGCCAGAGAATATATACCCGGAAGATCAACAACTTCATAGCTTTTACCGTTATAATTACATAGCCCGGATTTGTGCTCTACCGTAACTCCAGGCCAATTACCAACCGTTTGATGAGCACCGGTTAAAGCATTAAAAAGGCAGGTCTTACCTACATTGGGATTTCCTGCCAGGGCAATTACAGGTCTATTTCTCATCGGATTGCGTCTCATTCTCAATTGGAGTGCATTTCCAGCATAGCCCTTTCACATTTAATTCTATGCTCTCCGGCTTGAATTTCCAGTCCTGCGCCTGCTTTTCCAAAATAGGATATAGCGTGTTTAAATCCGTCTCCATTAAATCACCGCAATTTCTGCACAACCAATGAATGTGTTTCGGATGACCAAAAATATGTTCATAACGCTCTCTGCCTTCACTGCGTATAGCTCGTTGCACAAGACCCGCATCCAATAAAAGAGGAATAGTCCTGTAAACCGTCGCCAGAGATATAGCATTGGTCTTTCCCCTGATTTTATCATACAGCTCTTCCGCATTAAAATGAGTGTGCATACTGAATACAGTTTCCAATATACAACGCCTGGGTTCAGTTAATTTGAGCCCCTTGTGATTAAGGTATTGACTAAAGATAACTGCATATTCTTCCATCGTTTTTTCCTCCTTGTATTGAAAATCATTCACAACTTTGCTCAACTTTACAGAACAAGGACTTCTGTCAAGCAGCATTTGAGGAAATTAAAACAACTTTCAAATGCCCAAACCCAAACAAGTATTATAAAAACTCATATCATCTTTATTGATAATGTGATAGGATAAACTGTCCAAGCGAGGACAATGTGAAGCTTGGGATGAAGATTTATAGGAGCCATTTTTTTTGATGTTATTTAATACCTTATCTTGGATCAATTTTTTTGGATATTATGAACAGAGGGTGATCCAGTTCCACACAATCCCATTAACATATCTTTTGTGGATTTTTGTGTGGGTTTAGAAAGCCCTTCTGCTACTTTTTTTACAGTGGCATTTATATAAAAACTTGACAATTTCCCTTTCCCGAATTTTTGGGTTTTTTGTGTAATATTTATATGGTGGTCTCCTTATGTTTAATTGATCCCAAAATGTGAGACTGCCATATTTTTTTTAAGGGTAGCTGAAATTACTCATTTGCCCTCTGCCCTCTGCCAAAAGCCCCTTAGGGCGACACAAAAATAGCGATGGAGGCGTAAGCCCCTCGTAAAATGAGTAAAAATAAACCCTCCGCCCTCCCCTCTCTGCTCTCTGCCAAAAGCCCCTTAGGGCGACACTATAATAGCGATGGTGGCGTAAGCCCCTCGTAAAATGCGGAAAAATAAACCCTTCGCCCTTCGCTCTCTGCCCTCTGCCAAAAGCCCCTTAGGGCGACACTATAATAGCGATGGTGGCGTAAGCCCCTCGTAAAATGCGGAAAAATAAACCCTCCGCCCTTCGCTCTCTGCCCTCTGCCAAAAGCCCCTTAGGGCGACACAAAAATAGCGATGGTGGCGTAAGCCCCTCGTAAAATGCGGAAAAATAAACCCTTCGCCCTCTGCCCTCAGTCCTTCGCCCTTCGCTCTCTGCCCTCTGCCAAAAGCCCCTTAGGGCGACACAAAAATAGCGATGGAGGCGTAAGCCCCTCGTAAAATGCGGAAAAATATATCTCTTCGCCCTCTGCACCCTGCCCTCAGCCCTTCGCTCTCTGCCCTCTGCCAAAAGCCCCTCGTAAAATGTCAGCACCATTTCATTTTCTTTTGTCTCTTACCCATGCTCGTTTATTATTCCTTAATCAAACCTTAATCAAGCGTTAATAATTAAGGAGTGATCAATGTATGATAAATAACTGATTGACAGTTTGAGGAAAGGAAATAATATGACTCTGAAAGCTATGGAATTTATAATAAAAGTAACTATAAAATAAGATATAAAGGGATTTTCCGGCAAACTGGATGATGCTATATATTATTAAACTCCCCGCTTGAAAACAACTATTATGTGACACGCACCCCAAATGCCAATCCAGGAAAAAAACCTGGGTTCCCATTGAACAACGAGGACATCGTTTTTCCGATTTGTATATCCGGCGGACAATTATGAACGACAAGATGTCGTTCTTCCAAATAACAAAGCCCGAAGGGCAAAATCGCAATGTTGACCTCCTGGTCAAACCATCTCTTACGATTTGTTTTTTCCAGAAGGTTGACCTCCTGGTCAACCCACCTCTTACGATTTGTTTTTTCCGGAAGGTTGACCTCCTGGTCAACCCACCTCTTACGATTTGTTTTTTCCGGAAGGTTGACCTCCTGGTCAACCCACCTCTTACGATTTGTTTTTTCCAGAAGGTATGAGGCAACGAAACACCAGTGTTACCACTAAACGACGAGGACGTCGTTTTTCCGGAACAAAAAAGCCCAAAGGGCAAAATCGGAAGGTTGACCTCCCGGTCAAACCATCTCTTACGATTTGTTTTTTCCGGAAGGTATGAGGCAACGAAAAACCAGTGTTACCACTAAACGACGAGGAAATCGTTTTTCCGGAACAAAAAAGCCCGAAGGGCAAAATCGGAGTGTTGAACTCCTGGTCAACCACCATATTTTTTTTTTTTCGTTACTGAAAAAAGCGTAATAAAGAAATAGCTCGGCTGCAAGTGGAACGACAAGATGTCGTTCCTCCGATTTGTGTATCCAGCGAACATTTATGAACGACAAGATGTCGTTTTTCCGCAAAAAAAACTGTAAGGTATAACAAGGATTAAACTTTGCAGAGGAAAAAATGCTTCTTTTTAGTCAATTACCTGGTGAGATTAAAGAAGTTGCTGTGTTCTTTCATAAACCAATACCCTTAGGCATATTTTTTATTTAAGAACCTGCTGTTGCTTTGTCACCATTATTGATTACTAAAACCAAAAAAACACTCCACTGCATACATCCAAATTGGATGTATAGGATGCAAATAAGATTTAACTTGACTTATTTTGAGCATCCCTTTTTTTTGGTTAAGATAAGAAAAGAAGAAAAAAGGATTATTCTGAATATATGTATGAAGCTGTATGGGATGAGAAGAATAACTCAGTAATACTTCTAGAAAATACAATAGATAAAGAGATTGTATCGCCTAGACCAGTGTTTTTTGAAGAACTCGACTTATTGGGATTTGCTGATGTATGGAAATACCCCAGAACAAATGCACCACTATTATGGGCTATAGGGAGAGATTACTATTACAAAGGTGTTTTGGTCGCGCGTGTGACTGGTGGTGATTTATACAAAAAACCTGATGTAGAGATTATTCATAAAGGATGTTTAGAACCGGTTGATCTATCTCATACAATTCTAAGTAATACCGACATAATGAATAATGTTATCGGGGAAGCATTAGAATTTATTCGCCGAGTGCAGAAGGAGTATAGGAGATATCCATCTCAGCTAACTGTTTCCTTCAGCGGCGGAAAAGATTCTCAAGTAGTTCTTGACCTTGTTTCTAGGGTTGTTAACCCAGATGATTACATAGTAATCTATACCGATACAGGTATGGAAATTCCTTGTGTTGAAGACACTGTAAAAAACACTATAAAATCATATCATTCAAAGTATCCAGCATTTAACTTTATTACCGCACACCCCACTTCAGATACCGATAAACTATGGGATCTGTTTGGACCCCCAAGCCAAAAAATAAGATGGTGTTGTTCAGTTTGTAAATCAGTCCCTTTCGTCCAAACCTTAAGAAAACATGTAGATAATCAAAAGTTGTCAAATATAATCGTATTTGAAGGTGTTAGGGCAGAGGAAAGCAGCCGTAGGAACAAATATAAGAGAATTGCTTCAAATGTTAAACACATAAACCTAATAAATGCAAGGCCAATCTTTGAATGGAGCACAACAGAGGTCTTTCTTTACTTATTTCAAAGGAATATAGAAATCAATAAGGCATATAGACAAGGTATGTGGAGAGTGGGTTGTTCTGTCTGCCCCTTTGCCTCAAAGCCGGCAAACTACTATCTTGGAGTACTTTTCCCGAAACAAACGGAAAAATTTGTAAAACATATACATAAACTAGCCCTCTCACGAGGTATGACAGATTCAGAAAAGATTAAAACATATATCTCAGATAGATCATGGGCAGGACGTTCCGGAGGAATAGGTATAGATAATTTTGGTGTGTCTAATGATATCGTGATTACTGCTGAATCTTATAAAGCTATTATTCGAAGACAGCGAGAAAATTTGCTTGAATGGTTAAAAACTTTAGGAACTATGTCAATAAAACAAAAAAACGAAACAACTGAAGTTGAGATTCTGATCCAAGGCGTTTATATCCAGATTTCAATCACGAAAGTAGATGACACAACATTAACTCTGACTTCAAAAAATGTTAATGAATACCCTGTGATCAGAGGGCTACTAACAAAAATTGTAAACAAAACTACATACTGTGTTCATTGCGGTCTTTGCGAGGTTGAATGCCCCATACAAGCAATATCTTTTAAGCCATCATTGAAGATTGATGAATCGTGTGTACATTGTCATAAATGTAGCACATCTATTGAAAAAGGATGTATTCTAGCACAATCTTTACAATTACCTATAGGAGGAGAAAAAATGAAGAAAAGCACTACAGGTTTGGATCGATACAAAAAGTTTGGAATGAGAGAGATGTGGGTAAATTCTTTTCTATCAGACCCAGAAAGATGGTTTGAGACAAATACTCTAGGGACTGATCAGATACCGTCATTTAAAAGATGGCTTAAAGACGCAAACCTTCTAAATAATAGTAATTCGCCATCGGAGTTAGTTGGAGTATTAGCTAGTTGTGAATATAATGATGTAATCTGGCAAATAGTTTGGGTAAATTTATTCTACAACTCTCCTATCGTAAACTGGTATATATCATTGCCTTTTGATCGTGCCTACACAAAAAATGAGCTACTCGAGTTATTACTTATTGAGTTCCCAGGAATAGCTCGTTCAACTTTGAATAACCCACTTAGTGCATTACTAAACACATTTGACAACAGCCCCTTAGGAAGTACTTTTCGTATAGGGGAGATTGAAAAGAAAGGAAAATCTATTGAGAGGGTTATGAAACGAAGACTCCTACAGATAAATACAGCTACGATGATTTATGCATTATACAAGTATGCCGAAGTAAATAATAAATATTACCTTACAGTTAGGGAATTAATCGACTCCAAGTCTAATGGGGGTCCGATCAAGATATTCGGGCTAAAGCAATCGAATTTAGTAGAAGTACTAAGAGGTATTCAAGAATATGACAGTGAGCTTTTAAAAGTTGACCTAGTTGCAAACCTAGACAATATAAACTTAAACAAAAAATACAACCCCATCGGGGCATTAATCAGATACTTTTCAAGGAGTAGGTAATCATGAGATACTCAGATATTCTATCATTAAATGATCAATTCATTGATACATTTGACTTAGTAAATGAATCAGAAAGCTACTGGAAAACCTTCGTCCCAACAGAACGTTTTATAACTATCTTGAAAGCAGTCATAGATTCGATTGATACACAAAGCCCTAAAGACCGAAAATCATTTTGGGTTATTGGTTCCTATGGATCGGGGAAATCACATGCTTCTTCTGTAGTTAAACACTTATTGTCCGATGACCAAAAATCTATTGATGATTTCCTTTCCAGTCGGTTTGCTAATAACTTACAGCTTACATCGAGATTGAGAGATATTCGAAAAAGAAAGAGATTTTTTCCTGTAGTTATCAAAGGCAGTAGCGGAATATCAGATTCAAGGGATTTTGCATTCACAATACAGAAAGCTGTCGCAAAAGCATTAGATAAATCGGGGATAAATATGGTCCGTGAGACAGAGTTTTCGAAGGCTATTAAATACATAAATAACAATAACCTCTATATTGACTGGGAGAAGGTCATAGAGAGTAACGAAGAGTTAAGAAGCGTTGTAAGCAATTTGAGTGATCTTATCCGAAAACTTGAAAATTACGACTCAAGAGTATTAAAGATATGGGAGAAAGTATCAGATTTTAAACTTACTTTTGAGGACAATATAGAATCCTGGCTAGGAGAGACACAACAAATTCTAAAATCCGATCATGGATACTCAGGTTTATTTATTATGTGGGATGAGTTTACAAGTTTACTTGAGATGCCTGAGAGCGGTAGCTATTTGAGTATTCTACAGAATATAGCAGAGTTATCTAAAGATTTAGACCAGGAAGTATATTTATACATCATTAGTCATCGAAGACCAGAACAAACACCTTTATCACAATCTGACATCAAGCACCTGCAAGAAAGGATCAAAGATTTTGACTATTCAATGGAACCTATTACAACATATCAAATAATGTACACCGCAATTCAAAGAAACGATCCAAAAAAGTGGGAAGAGAAAAAAAATCATCATCGTGATGATATCACTAGTTTAGTAGATACTATTCTTGATGGAAGCAGCTTTGAGATAAAAAGAAGCTTGTCGGATTTATTCCCAATACACCCTTATTCTGCTTATTTATCAACCTACTTTGCTAGAACGATTGGGTCAAGAGAAAGAAGTATTTTTAACTTCCTACATGATGAAGAACGGGGATTTGTAAAATACATTAAGACAAATCCTCAGGGGGAACTATACGACTTTTTAACTGTTGACTTGATATTTGACTATTTTCTACCTGAGCTTGAGAAAATGGATGATATAAATTCACTTTCTATTCTTGGAAATTACAACACTTATAGTGATTTAATTAGTAAGAAAGACAATAACTATATGAAGATATACAAAGGATTGTTGTTATTGAACCTCTTCGTTAAAACTCTTAAAGTTGCTGATGGCATCAGTTCATCACTTTTAAAACCTAATGAAGAGAATGTTTCACTAATGTTTAAGGGTACAGAACTAACGCAGATTGTAACAGATTGTCTTAGTTTTATCGATCATGAACATATAATAGTGAAAAACCCTAACGGCTTGTATGAAATTGGCAGTTCACGAATCCCCTATAACGAAGTCCAAGAAAGATATGATGAGTTACTAAAACAAACCATAGATTTCACCGAAATAGCAGATGACAAAGATTTGTCTGAAATATCAAGAATTCTTCTACAGAATGTGCTGAGAGAAACTGCGGATCCTTTTACACCTGAGGTCCTAATAGTACCAGCAAATATAAAAAAACATGAACTGATACCAAAGATAATCAAAGCACGAAAGAGAACTTATAAGATACTCCATATAATTTTTATAGGTCTTCATCAACCAGAGTTGTCAGATGCTCTAAAGATGATAAAAACTCTGGATTGGCAAACTGAGTTAAACAAACCACCTTATGTTTTTATTATACTAGATACAATATTTAGCACTGAAGACCTCAGTAAAGTACTTCATTACAAATCCTATGAATTAGTAGCTCAAAGTCAAAATCTGAGTTCTGATGAGATATCCGGATATAAGAAACAGCAGTCACTTATTATTAAAAACTGGATCAATCAGCTTTCTTATGGTTATGCAACAGTTTTTACGCTTCTTCCTTCTAACAATCCACTTGAACAACGTATTGCTTTGAACAAATATGGTGAGTTCATCAATAATAATTTATCTCTTCAATTCTTTAATATGGGACCTGAAGTGCTAAGCAGTAAAAATAATAAAATTGCCACTTCTACTATATGGAAGAAACAAGTATCTCGAAAAGCAGCCCAAGCTATTTTACTTTCAGACAATAAGAAAGATTTCGAAAATCAGTTAAAATCATCTTATACATATCTGTCCTCATTCTACCATACACAGCAAGGTGAAGATGCATTAAACAACGATTTTTCAGTATCCCTTGCGTTCAAAGATCACATTATTTATAAGACGAGGATTGCATTTGACCAAATAATGAACGACAATGTTGGAAATGTTATTAATATAGGTAAGAAGTTTAAATTTTTATCAGAAGCACCTTACGGATATTATCCATGTACAGTTTTTTTGGGTATGTTAGCTTGGCTTTTCAAACCCTATTTGGGCAAAATTTACTTGAAAGATAGTGCTAAAGTAGTAAATGCTCAGGATATGCTAGATCTAATAGTGAGCTTCTTTGATTATGCCTCAGAGAATGAGCAAGTTGACAGTAAGAAACTAACAATTAGAATTGGATCTCCCCAAGAAGATAAATTAATCAATCTGCTATGTGATATATTCAATCCAGAGCAAAAAGGAAGCTTAAAACTAATAGTTTGGGACATTGCTCTTGATTATGTGAAAAACAAGTTCCGATATCCGCTGTGGATTGCTAAATACCACAATATCGCCCAAAGTAATGAAGCTGTATTAAGCGCTTTGGACTCAATCATTGAATTATTCAAGGCAGTCAAAGATGAAGAATACTCAAGTGAGTTTGTGAACACGATATATAATAAAATATCCTCTGTACAAACTGATCTCAGAATTATATTCAATGACACTAAAAACAACCCAGAGCTTTTCAAAAAGTGGCTTGTGTCGAAGAAAGTAAATAACATTTCGGAATTAAACATTGGTGCGATTGAAGAGTACATAATTAAGAACTCTGGGGAAGAGCTAGTTTATACTTGCGAAGATGAGACAGCAACATACAATAGAGTACTTGAATTCCTTTTACAAAAATCCAATAATGGAGGTATAAACAACCCAATAGATAACGACATTTCCACAGATAATAATGGTACTGAAGTAATAGACACTACAAATGGTAATTATACGGATACTTCAGAAACCATGAGGGTTGTGAACATCCTCACAAATGCTGGATGGGACTCAAAATTTATACGGATCATGGAGAAAATATTGACATCCGTACCACAAGCCATGAATATTGTCATTAAGGCTTTACAAGAAGAAGGTATCAATGTATAAGGAAATCAATTCTATTGATGAAATTATATCTAATATTGTAGAAGAATCAAAAATTTGCACTATGGCTAATCGAAGATTTCCTGTTAGGTTTATATTTTCCGAAAACATGACTCAGTATAAAGAATTAGTTATTGGTTTATGTGGGATAACTAATAACCATTTCGATTTGAGTATGTTATGCAACAATGATGTATTTCCCACGAAACATCAAATCTTCGATATTATTGAGGTTCTATTATCCGGCCAGAATTCTGTAATCTATCCAGTTTCGGAAGTACTAAGATTCTATCAGATAAATGAGTTTACATCCTTCTTTAATTATCTTATGGACAGTATTGAAAATCCACCCTCTGTTAACAACAGGATTTATTTACCTCTGTACGGCATTTGGACTCCTTTTCAAAACTATGTTCTACAAAAATTCTCAAGGAAGCATCAGTGGGCTCCAATCTGGAAGTTGAAAAATGACAAAGTTACTGTATCAGAAATCTGTCGCATTACCTTTCCTGTTTCCAGTGGTACAAAATTTATAACCAATGCTCAAACATGGTTATCCTTTTGGAAGAATAATTATGAAAGTAAATACTATTCTACTTCAAAAACTCTTAATTATTTAGCCAAGCAATTCTTGCCAGATGAGGTCTTTATTTCATCTATCGAAATTTGTAACTACAAAGATTTGATTCATTCGCTGTTCAATATTACAATCCCCTTCGATTATAAGGATAAAGAAGAAGAACATTGGGAGTACTTGTATAATATTTTTTTAACATCTCCTCAAACAATTGCCCTGTTCGACTTTGATAGCTTTATCAGCAAAAGGTTTGATTATGACCTTTTAGATCTAAGCATGCTATCTTTTGTAAAGCATTATTTGAATCTAACTAATACATCTGAAAAATGGTTACTAAGCAACTGGTACCAGTCAAAATTTAATGGAGATGAGATACAAGAGCACTTCCCTCTTTGTTTTGAGTCTCTTTCTGAGTTTTCGGATACTGAACTAATTCATAATATTTGGTTATATGCTTTCAGAAAGCATCCCAGTAAAATGTTGCTTCAAGAAAGATTTAAGCTTCTTTCTTTTATTCACAAAGAATTGAACAAACCTACTGATGAATTAGAAAACATAGTAGATTCCGAGCTTGATATACAAGAAGAGTTTGTAACAAGTAATCCCGAAATACTAACAGGATTATTGAAATGTGAATCACTTTATGTATTAAAGAAACTAAGTCAAGACATAGCTTTTATTAAATCTCCTATTTTTCGTTGTAGATTTTCTAACCTTTATGAGTATGTGAATTGGGATAATTTTGAATACACTTCAAAGGGTTGCAACGAATGGATTATTCCATATTTTAAAAACTATTGCCTGGGTAAACTTACATGGAAAAGACAACCTGAGATAGATAATATCTTAAACAAAGTAAATGAAGATGATAAGGCACTATATGAATGGTACTACAAACAACAACTCCCAGACTATTCTAGTGCAAATAATAATATAATTTATTGGGTTGACTGTCTTGGGGCAGAATGGGCACCTTTGTTGTTGCATCTATTGAATGAATCGGATGTAGATAAAAAGTGGTTCATCGAAAGCATAGATATCAGGAGAGTATATCTACCAACTATAACTGATGTTAACAGAATTCCAGAATCTCATCACATTCTCGATCTTGATAACTACATTCATAGCAACCAGATATCTAATAATTTAAACCAGTTTTTACTAGGTCAAATATCAGTACTGCAATCGATAGTAAAACAAATCTTGGCTAGCCCACATGATTCTATTGTAATCAGCTCGGATCATGGCTCTTCGTATTTATGTATAAAAGAATTCATTGATAATAAAGGACTTGGCATGTCTGATACCGAACACGGCGGACGTTACAAATGTATTAATAGCATGAGTGATTTTGTTTCTGATCAGGTTAAAATTCTTCACATAACAGAATCTCCCCATATACATGAAAATAAGTGCTTAATAGCTATAAAGCATATTTCTCTCGGTGATAGGACTCCCTTTGAAGTTCATGGTGGTGCTACTCCAGAGGAGATTCTGATTCCATTTATTAAGTTAAATAGAGTAAAAAAACATAAATTAATTATTGACCCAATAAGTTTCGATGAAGTTAAAGCAAATAATCCTGTTATAGAACTCACAATACATCCAACCCCATTAGGAATGCCTTACATTATTGTATCTGGGAAACGATATAATATGACTTTTGTTCAAAACCATTGGTCATGCAGTTTTAAAGGATTAAACTCAGGCCAATATATTGCAACTTTGGTTGTTGATGGAAACAACTTTGAAATAAAATTATCTATAAAATCAGGTTTTATACAGGAGGAATTGTTTTGAACCAACTTGATGAAAAAATATGCGAAAATTTCCCAGATGAATCAGTCCTTAAGATTAAGAGCAGATACAATGCGTTTTCTAGTAGGAATCTTCCTTCATTCATCAAAGACTGGCTTATAAAGATGTATACTTCAACAGATGGCTCATTAGATGTTGACGGTTTGATTAGCTTTATGGATAATAATATTCCAAGTAAGGATGAGAGTATTCTCGTTAAACTAAAGACCAAAAAAGAACCAATAAAGATACTGTCCAGATTCAATATCCAGGTTGATCTAAAAAATGATCTATTTAGGTTCGAGATTCCTGACCATGGGATATCCTTAAGTATTGGCATAATCCCTGATTATGTATTTAAAAAGCATGAAAAATACCTTTCGGATGGTGAACATTGGGGAGTTATTACTTTAGTGTACATTCATCCATCGGGCATTGTTAGTGGGCAGGTGCAACTTATTGACTATAAACCATTCCAACCATATAAAGTAGATATCGAATACTTCAAATCAGCAAGGAAAAATTTCACAGTGTATGAATGGATTGATCTACTAATAAGATCTATGGAATATAATCCTGATAATAAAGATAGAGAATCTGGTTTTAGCTCTATCGAGAAAAAACTTCTGTTTATATCTCGATTATTAATTTTTGTTGAACCTAATCTTAACATGATCGAATTAGCACCAAAGGGCACCGGAAAGTCATATGTATTTGGGAATCTGAGTAAATATACTTGGATGTTTAGCGGAGGAGTAGTTTCAAGGGCAAAACTCTTTTATGATATTGGAAGAAGAACCCCTGGTATTATAGAAAACTACGATTTTGTGACTTTTGATGAAATTGAGACGATAAAATTTGCTAATGAAGAAGAGCTATCAGGAGCGTTGAAAAACTATTTAGAAAGTGGTCGCTTTACAGTTGCAAATTATAGCGGAACATCTGAAGCAGGATTGATGATGTTAGGGAACATTGCTTTATCACCCGATTGGCGACCATTGTCAAATAGATACTTTACATCGTTACCTAGTTTCTTCCAATCTTCAGCTTTGATGGATAGAATTCATGGATTCATCGAGGGATGGAAACTGATACGGCTTAATCAGGGGCTTATTATCAATGGCTATACACTTAATGTTGAGTATTTTAGTGAGATATTGCACAAACTGAGAAATTGTTCCCAATATAGTCAAATAGTCTCTGATTTAATTCAAATCCCACAGAATTCTGATACAAGAGATGTTAAAGCGATTATAAAGTTAGCTACAGCATACCTTAAGCTAATATATCCTCATGTTTCTAATTCCTCGGAAATAGATAAAGAGGAGTTCAACTTTTTCTGTTTGGCACCTGCAATTGACAAGAGAAAAATTATCCGTGAACAAAGATCATTTGTTGATGTTGAAGTATCTTCTAAAATGCCTGATATTTCGCTTAAGGATTAGATTATATTGACAAAAGTGTCGAACATCTATTTCCCCAGCACTTCTATTGAAACGGTGGATAAAGATTATGGGATCCCTATACGCCTCTCGGGCTGAATTTCTAAGTGGTATTTGATTTGACTTTTTATCTAAAGTGCGAGGGATTTGTTGTATTCTTGAAAGTAATTCTGGCTTATGGAATTGATTTAAAGGGCTATCAGGGTATGCAGAATTTTCAGGGTTTCATTTAAAAATAGCTTTTATTTTTGCACATTATGTCAGACAGATGTCTTTGTTGTGGACATCCAGGATCACTAAGAGCTCATAGTATTTAGCTTTTTTGTTGCGGTCAATGGCAAATAAAAATGATACAGAACGGCAAACAAAAATGATACAGAGTGGCAAACAAAAATGATACAGAGTGGCAGTATAAAAGTGATACACTTGACCATTTTTTATATCCAAAAGAGGCAAAAATGCCGTTTTGAAGGTGTGGGTCTGCCCAATTTTATCCAGGAATTTGCAGTTGCTTTGGCAAAGAAATAGTATAGTGTTTTTATTGAGAACTCATAAACAGTTGGCTCTCAACTGGTTTTTAGCTACCGGGTAACCTTTTGCGGAATTAGAAAATTAGGTATATAATGGGGAGATTTATCTCTTTGTTCCTTTTTCCGAGGGGCTTACGCCTCCATCGCTATCATTGTGTCGCCCTAAGGGGCTTTTGGCAGAGGGCTGAGGGCAGAGGGTTTATCAGCAACATTTTCTCAACCTTCTAAACCTTATCAACCTTCTAAACCTTATCAACCTTCTAAACCTTATCAACCTTCTAAACCTTATCAACCTTCTAAACCTTATCAACCTTCTAAACCCTATCAACCTTCTAAACCATATTTTCCGAGGGGCTTACGCCTCCATCGCTATCATTGTGTCGCCCTAAAGGGTTTTTGGCAGAGAGCTTAGGGCAGAGGGTTTATCAGCAACATTTTCTCAACCTTCTAAACCTTATCAACCTTCTAACCCTTATCAACCTTCTAAACCTTATCAACCTTCTAAAACATATTTTCCGAGGGGCTTACGCCTCCATCGCTATCATTGTGTCGCCCTAAAGGGCTTTCGGCAGAGGGCTGAAAGCTGAGGGCAAGTTTCGGTGTATTGCAAGAAATGTAGTTGCTAAAAAGAGGGGTATCCATAAGAATGGCATACAGTTAAATGCACATTTTTATTTTGTAGGATTAAAGTGAATAAAAGCGGAGGCAACGAAACCTCCGCTTGCAATGCACAATTGGTTATGTTTACATAATATTAAAAGTTACTATCAAAGCGAAAGCCTACCAGGAGTTTAATGTTTTTATAAAAAACATCGTCTATATATTTGTTATCAAACACAGGAGTAATGCTTCTTTCATATCTGAGTTCGCAAAAATACTTATCATATTCCATACCCAGATTTAGTTGATAGCCAAGAACGAAGGAGGAAAGTTCTTCAAAATTTTCATCGTCATAATCGAAATCTTCATCTTGTCCACCAAGTTCTACCGAAAAACCTGAGCTGATAGGAATACTTGCCGAAAGTCCTGCTCCCAAATATGGTTTGAATGCTAATTCAGGAAGATTCACAGTATAGATTGCGGAGACAGGAACCTGCAGCATATTTATACTATGTTTCCAAGTTGTATCATATTCAAGCCATATTTCATCATAATAAGTTCCTTCCCATTTTGATCCATTCATACTAAAGGCAATTTCGCCTTGCAAAGCAAGATTTTGTGATACAGTTGCATTTCCGATAATTCCAATGTGACCGAGTGTTCTTCCTTCAATATCATATCCGGCGTCATCCAGATCCTCAATGTCATCTCCACTGAAATTAGCAAAATTTAGCCCTCCAATTACACCTAACTTTACTTGGGATAAGGTTTGGGATTGCAGTCCTGCTACTAATAGCAGTAAAAGCAACACTAACAGGTAGACCTTTGTTTTCATAATAGTTCTCCTTTTTTTTAGCAGAATTTGCTTCTGCGAACATATTTACTCATCTTAGCATTAAGTTTTTTTGTCAAGATGTTTTTCGTTTTTTTGGATTTAATATTAGTTTTTTGGCAGCGAGAAGGAAAAAACTTGACATAATTTTAGAGAACTACATAGTTGTGTTTGTCTTTATTTTTGCTGAAGAACAAATAAATTATTTGGAGGAACTTATGCAAGAAGAAATGAAAGAATCAATGCAGGAGCAGGTTTCGGAAGAAATTCCCAGCTCGGAAGAAGGAACCCCTGCAGTTTTAGAGGGTAAGCGAAAAAAGAAATCAGCTTTAATCCCGGTTCTGATAGTTTTATTTTTATTGCTTGTGGTTATTGCTGTTTACTATTTTGCAACCTCTTCGCCTCAAATTCGTCATATTAGTAAAAACGCTCTCGTTGTATCCAAGGTTAATTTACCGCAGCTATTAAAGGAGAGCGGAACAATGAAAAAGGGTGAAATTGATGAAGATTTGATTTCTGCTTTGGAAGAGTATAATCTGGAGGCATTAGTTAAAGATCCGCGCAGCACAGGATTAATAACTACGAAGCCCTCCTACCTTTTTGGGGAGTTTGATACGAAAAAAAACCTTCCCTATATTTTTATGGTTATGCCTATTGCCAATGCGGAAAAAGTGTATAGCTTTACCAAAAATATAGCTCTACCTAGTGGTAAAGACCTATCGGTTAGTAAAAAATCCAATATCTACGAAATTGATCTGAAAGGTCTTTCCTGTATGTGGACTGAAAAATCTATGCTTATTGGAATAACCGATCCAAGCAATGATAACGACCTTAGCAAAAAAGTGAAAACTTACTTAACCCAGGATAAATCTGCCTGCATTCTTGCTAATAAGGACTTCCGCAGCAGTAAGCTGAGAGGTCACGACATAACCCTTTGGGCTAATTTGGATGGAATGGCTCGTATTGCTCAAAAAGGATTAAAAGACGCCCAGGGAAATGTGGAAAGAATAATTTCCCAGCATAAACAGCGCGAGATGTATAGAAACTATTATTATGATAGTGGTTTACGCTACTATTACAATTACTGGGACATTATGGACCAATTTAGGGTGGACGACCCGGAAAATGTTTTTGAAAGCGTCCTTTTAGGACTTACTTATGATGCCAAAATTCCAATGAACACGGCAATTGATTTACCTACTGAATTATATAATACTTACCTCTCTTTTTCCGCCGATTTTGATAAGGGAAAAATGGTCTCCTCAGTAAAATTTGAGACGACCCAGGAAAAGCAAAAGAAACTGGAAAGCGTTATTAACGATGCCGTTAATGTGAAAGACCTCTATCCTTATGTTC
>Ga0255342_1003477_pt1 | contig 17432 bp, 20 predicted proteins | sample wastewater_treat_3_FD_192416 | JGI IMG/M metagenome (GOLD analysis project Ga0255342, IMG submission 192416) | Wastewater microbial communities from Lulu Island WWTP, Vancouver, Canada - plant14 | ecosystem: Engineered > WWTP > Wastewater > Unclassified | place: Canada: Vancouver, British...
TTGTGAGGGAGGAGGTCCCGAAGAATCTCAGAATCTCGCTGTTTACTACAGAGGGATTCTTCGCTGCGCTCAGGATGACAGAGGAATGCCAGTAATAGGGGATTCTTCCCCTTCGGCAGGTGCATGGCAGGGCATTTGCTCAAAATGACAGATTGCGATGACACAGAGAAGAAAATAATTTTTTCACCACAGAGAATCACGAGTTTATTTACAATACTTTTCCCTCTGTGTTCTCTGTGGTTAATATTCCATAGTAGAGATTGCTTCAACTTTTCGACTTTTGTAAAAACAGAGTTTTAAAGGTCATCTTTGAGATCACCAAAATATTTTTTTAATATGGTGCGTAGTTTATGTATGATTGCATCTTCAATTTTTTTGATATAGTAGCTGGAGATGTTTTTTTCTCTGGCTATTTCCCTGCGATGTTTACCTAAGAATCGTTGATAAAATATTTCCCTTGAATTGGGAGAGAAAGAATTGAGCACGTCACTTATTGTAGCAATGACCTCACCTTCAATAATTATAGAACAGGGATCTATTTCTTTAAACTTCCACTCCAGTATAAGACATTCTTCTTTTTTGCGCTCAGCTTCTTGGGCTCTGTGATAGTCAATGAACATATTTTTTGCAGCTTTAAACATATAGGATTTAACATGCTCCTCTTTACCAGAGGGTATATTTTTGTTTTTGTATATGCGCAAGAATACATCGTGGGTAATATCCTCAGCAAGATAAAGATCCTTGCAGAGTGAAAAGGTGTATTTTGCAACAGAGAGAAAGTATTTTTTGTAAAAAGCCTCAAATTGGATTTCAAAATTTTCTTTTTTAGGCATGATTCCTCCTTTTAAAATTAAAAAGACTCTTTAATTTATATAGCCTGCTACTGGAAGTTTGAGAGTGACTATTGAATTTAAAGAGTTTTTTATTTTATTTTATATTATTATAAGAGTTTAAATTCCATTTTAATTAAAATTTTGCAAGAACAATTTTTTAAAAAATATATTTTTTAGAGTTTTTTTGATATTATATACGTAATTTTTAGCATTAATGAAAATTTTTTTCTCTCTCTCTCTCTCTCTTGAATAAATCTACTTGACATTAAGGTTATGTTTTTATAACTGTTATCATATTAAAATATAAATAAATCTTGTTTCCATGAAGGCAAGAGAGACTTACTTTCTTTATTTAAAATATCAAGAAAGGAAAGTAAGTTGGTTTTAAATAATAAATATATACACTTTTGCCTTTTTATTTTGAGAGAGAATCAGAAATGTGGTATAATGGCAACTTTTTAGAAAATATAAAAAGGTTTTATGCACATTTCTGTTTTAGATAATAAAAATTTTTCTGCTTCTGACGTTTTCCTCTGCATTGCCCGCTTACTCAAGGTGCTTTGGGGTTTTATTATTCAGGAACTCTTTCTTGATGTTAAAACAGTTGTTAGCTCTTTCTTTTTGATTTTAATATTTTTAATTGAAATATTCACAACCTGTAGTTATATTAAAAGATATAAATTTTTAGCTGTGATTTATAACTAAAAGGAACTCCTGCTATGATGCCTTATGATCTGCTAATAATTTTGCTTTTATCCTTTGTGGTTTCAGCTGTTTCAATGCCTTTGATAATAAAATTTAGCGATAAAAATGGTTTTCATGATTATATAGATGATCGGAAGGTTCATAGTGGCAAAATTAGTCGACTCGGTGGTCTTGGTATTTTTCTGGGATTTGGTTCTGCTTTTATATATTTGTTAATTTTTGATTTTGCTGTTCAATTTAATGTTGTGCTTTTTATTATAGCAATGGTGGTTGCTTTTTTGACAGGTTTTTTGGATGATTTATTTCATATAAGGGCATGGCATAAATTAATATTGCAGCTTCTCTGTGGCTTGGTTGTAGCTTATGCCGGATTGAGAATTCAGAAGATAACTATCTTAGAGGATGTAACTATTTATTTTGGAATTTTTTCTTATGTAGCAACCATGCTATGGGTTTCGGGTTTTATGAATGCAATAAATATGCTTGATGGTCTTGATGGACTTGCATCAGGCATAGTTATGATTGCTTCAATATCTCTTGGCATCATTGGCTGGCTTGAAGGGACTTTGGTTGTAACATATCTGGCAATAGCACTTATCGGTGCAATAGTAGGATTTTTGATATTTAACTTTCCTCCTGCAAAGATATTTATGGGTGATGGGGGCGCATATTTTTTAGGTTTTATTTATGCAGTTGTTCCTCTTATCGGAATCAAAAAAACCGCAAGTATAATAATTTTTTTAATCCCCCTGGTGCTTCTTCTTGTCCCACTTGTAGACATGGTTACTGTGATGAAGAAAAGATTTTCTGGGGGCTATCATGTTTTTCTTGCAGATAGAAGCCATATCCATCATCGCTTGCTTCACATAGGCTTTACCAATAGGGGAATCCTGCTGGTTTTATATCTTTACTCCATTGTATTAGGCGCTTTTGCAATTCTTATGATACATCTCAGGCCATTCCATTCATTTATATTGATGGTTTTATTGATCTGCCTTACCCTGCTGGCATTTTACACCATCTCTGTGGCAGAGCAAGAAATTGAGCGCTTAGAAAAAAATTTAGAAAAGAATAACTCTCCCGAAAAGTGAAGGGGTTATAGTGAAAAACATACTTGTAACAGGTGGTGCAGGCTATATCGGCAGCCATACATGTCTGGAGCTTTTAAACTCAAACTATGGCGTTACTGTAGTTGATAATCTCTCAAACAGCTCAACAGAGCCTTTAAGGAGAATTGAAGAGCTCACTGGCAAGAAAATTGATTTTATACAGATGGATATAAGAGATTACAGAGGCCTTTGCTCTTTGATTAAAGAAAAAAGCTTTTATGCAGTAATCCATTTTGCAGGACTGAAGGCAGTGGGTGAGTCTGTTGCCATGCCCATTGAATATTATGACAACAATGTATATGGTTCTTTGAGCTTGTTTAGAGCAATGAGAGATAATGGGTTAAATAAAATCATATTTAGCTCATCTGCTACAGTATATGGTAATCCAGAAACTGTGCCAATTACAGAGGATTTTCCCGTTAAGGCAGTCAATCCTTATGGAAGAAGTAAACTTTTTATTGAAGAGATTTTGAAAGATATAGCGGCGTCAGATTCAAACTGGAAGGTTGTAATTTTAAGATATTTTAACCCAATAGGGGCTCATGAGAGCGGTCGAATAGGGGAGTCCCCAAAGGGGATACCAAATAATCTCATGCCATACATAACTCAGGTTGCAGTGGGTAGATTGCCAGAGCTCAATGTCTTTGGAAATGATTATCCAACTATAGATGGCACAGGGGTCAGGGATTATATTCATGTTGTTGACCTTGCTAAGGGTCATCTATCAGCACTTGATAATATTGATAGGCTCGATTCTTTGGAGATTTTCAATCTTGGGACTGGCAGGGGTTATAGTGTTCTTGAGATTGTGAAAGCTTTTGAGGAAGAATCAGGCAAAAAAATCCCCTATAAAATATGCAGTAGAAGGCCTGGGGATGTTGCACTTTGCTATGCAGATGCATCTAAGGCTAAGGCTTTGCTTGGATGGAGTGCTAAAAAGAATATAAATGATATGTGCAGAGATAGCTGGAATTGGCAGTCAAAAAATCCCGCGGGATATTGTGAGCAATAGGGGGTTTCTTCGTTTCTATGTTTAAAGAAAAAGAGAGCTTTGGTAGAGTAGCTTAAGGAATTCTTAAAAATTAATACAGTGAATAAAGCAAAGTTGTTTTACCTGTGCTTTGCTTAAATTATAAATATAATTGAGGAGCTTTGTCGATGGAAGAAAGAAAAGTAGTCTATGATGATGAAATTGATCTCTATGAGCTATTTATAAAATTATGGAAGCATAAAATATTTATATTGATGTTCACATTTTTGTGTACTGTTGCATCAATTGTGGCAGTTAATATTATGCCTCCAAAATATAAAGTAACTGCACAGGTGATTCCAAACAATAATGAATTTATTAAAATTTTTTATAAGGACCTGGGTAGCTATGGCAATATAGATATGGTGTTGAGTAATATATATATTGGTGTCTACACTGAAATAATTTTTCCTCTTTTTAAAAGTAGAGTTCTGGCAATTAAAGCGGTTGGCCAGGCTCTTGGTGGTAATTCGGACCCTGAATATTGTGCAAGTATTATAGATGAAAAAGAATTGTCAATAGATGTTAAAAAAAATAGGGAAGTTACAAGTGTTATAGAAATTGAGGTAGTTCACAGGGATTCTGCCCTTGCCTATAACTTTGCCAATAATTTATTGCTTCAGGTGGATAATGAGCTAAAAAGAATATATAACATAAAGGATTCTGAAACCCGTCTTCTGAATGTCACTGAAAGCCCTGTAATGCCAAAAAAACCTTATAGTCCAAAGAAAAGTTTAGTTGTTGCTGTGGCCTTTGTGTCATCACTATTTTTGGCTTTGTTTTTGGCGCTTATTATTGATTGGATAGGAGCAGTGCGTAAGCAGTATTCTCCTGATAGAATGTAGTTTAGGCCCTTTGTTTAGAGGGTAGAATTTGAAAATTCCTTGACAAAAATGAGTAATTATTTTACTCATTTTTAATATGCTTGATGCGCTTATTACATCGAAAACACGACTTAAGATTTTGCTGAAATTTTTTATAAACCCGGCAATTAAGGGTTATCTCCGTGAACTGGCAGCGCAGATGAATGAATCGACAAATGCTGTGCGTGTGGAGCTTGATCGTCTTGTTGCGGCAGGCTACCTTGAGCGAAGCGCCAGTGGTAATAAAATTTTTTACAGCGCAAATACAAAACATCCTCTTTATCGGGATATTCACAATGTGGTGAAAAAGTATGTGGGTATCGATGTATTGATTGATGATGTGCTTTCAAAACTCGGTGAGGTTAATGAGGCTTATGTGGTGGGGGATTATGCCAAGGGGATTGACAGTGGTATAATTGATGTGGTGATTATAGGGCAGGTGGATGTTTTGTATCTGGCTGAGCTTATTCAAAAGGCAGAGGGTATAATTAAACGCAAAATACGTTCTCTGGTGCTGTCTCCCAGGGAAAAGAAAAAGTACGGTGGGAAGATAGATTTGCCTTCAGGGCTTCTGGTGTGGAGCAATGAGAAGTAGCTGGTATGCAGTGCATGTGCGTTCTCGCCATGAGTTTAAGGTGAGGGAGAGTCTTGAGGCAAAGGGGCTAGAGACCTTTTTGCCCACAGTGGAGCGGCTGCGTCAGTGGAAAGACCGCAAAAAGAAGGTTCTGTTTCCACTTTTTTCGGGCTATCTTTTTGTTAGACTGGAGGATATTGAGAGCTCCTTTTTGCATGTTGTGAAAACATCTGGGGTATTGCGGATCCTGGGTAATGGCTCTTTTTTTATTCCAGTGCCAGAGGATCAGATTCAAAACCTCTATGCTCTGGTGACAAGCAAGCTCCCCCTTGAAGATCATCCTTATCTAAAAGAAGGTCAGCGGGTGGTGATTTCCAGCGGGCCTTTGCGTGGGGTGAAGGGAGTATTGGTGAGGAAAGAGCGGGAGCGAATATTGGTGGTTTCCGTTGATCTTATTCAAAAGGGTGTATCAGTCAAAGTGGCAGCTGATGCTGTGGAGCCACTTTTGAGTGAGTGAAAACTGTATATTCATCGTATTTTTATGGTGAATTTTATATAAATAAGGGCTTTTTTGTAAGTTGTAAGGGCTGAGTGATTAATACAAAAAGCGCCTGGCTTTTATATATTTTGACTCTGTTACAAAAGGGTACTGTAACTGAGAGGGCGAAGCTATATCTTATATCTTTCGCTGCGAGCACGGCCTTTTTGTCATACTGAGTTTCGATGAAATCGGGAGGAAGTATCTCTCAATAAACGGCGAGATTCTTCGGGACCTCCTCCCTCAGAATGACAAAAAAGTCATCCTGAGCCGAAGGCGAAGGGGAAGAATCTATGATTGAAAACGGCGAGATCCTTCGTCGCTGCGCTCCTCAGGATGACCGAGTGGTTTGCGTATTCCTCAGAATGACAAATGGGATTGCTTCGCCTGCAGCTAATTATGATATTTCCAATCAATTTTTATATTGACTTTCAACAATTATAAAGTTAAATTTTAGATTAAGCATGCAGACAAAAAACAGTGAGGGGAATTGATGAAAAGCTTAAGAATAGAAGTGGATGAGAAAAGCTATAAACATATACTTTTTTTGCTGAGGAACCTCAAGATCAAAGGACTGAGAATAATTGAGGATGATACTACAAAGAAGCGGACAGATAACTATACAAAGGAATCCTTAAAAAAACTATTCAACAAAAAAAATGTAGAACTTTTCAAAACTATTGATAATCCCTTAGAATGGCAAAGAAAGCAAAGAGATCAATGGGATTAAAACTTTTAGATACCAACGCAATAATTTATATATCAAAGGACTTAGTTGATATTGAACAGGTTATAGATAATACGAGTGAATATGCTATTTCGGTAATAACCTATATGGAAGTTCTCGGATATGAGTTCACTTCGCCTCAAGAAGAAAAGTTCATAAGAAAATTTTTATCATTCTTTGAAACACTATATATCGATGAGCAGATAAGCAATACTGTTATTGCCTTACGTAAAAAATATAAAATCAAATTACCAGATGCAATAATATGTGCAACAAGTATTGTAAATGGTGCAACACTTATTACGAATGATGTTAGACTCAAAAATATAAAGAATCTCAAATTACAACTGCTTAATGTATGATTTAAGTAACATGAGAGTGCTATAGAGGAAAAGAATGACCACGGAGTGCGAGGTGGTTGAATTTCACCGGAAGAGAAGCGCTTGCCCTGAGCCTGGCGAAGGGCAAAAATCTTTTGCAAGAAAACGACGAGATTCTTCGGTCGCTTTCGCTCCCTCAGAATGACAAAAAAGTCATCCTGAGCCGAAGGGGAAGGATCTATTTGCAAGAAAAGACGAGATCCTTCGAGACTGCGTCTCTCAGGATGACAGAATGGAGTGCTTAAATGAAAATATGGTATGACAGGGAAGTTGATGTAATCAGAATAATTTTTAGTAATAATCCTATTGAGGAAAGCGATGAAGATAAGCCGGGGATTGTTATAGATTATGATAGTGAGGGAAATATTGTTGGAATAGAGATTCTGGAAGCCTCAAAAAGAATGGAAAAACCTGCATCAGTAGAATTTGAAATTGCCGGTTGAGCTGAAGGGGTTTACTATAATTAGGATAAATTTTAAAGTATATTTCAGAATAAAAGTCCAATAAAAAATTAAATGGCCAAAATATTATGCAATTTTCAACGTATGTATTGGACGAAAGTTTGAAAAAAAAGAGAGTTGAGAAGGAAAAATTACGCAAACATGCGTTAAAAAAATTAGATACAATATTAAGTGAAATGTCGCAAATCATTTTTTTCAAAGATGCTTATATTTTTGGTTCAATAACAAAACCACACCAATTTACAGAGGAATCTGATGTAGATATAGCCTTTTTAGGTCTTGATGATAAAGATTTTTTTAAAGCAATGTCGTTTATATCAGGACAATTAGAAAGGGATGTAGATATAATACAGATAGAAAATCATCGTTTGAGTGAAAAAGTTGTAAAAGAAGGCATAAAATGGACAAGAAAATATTAATAATACTAAAATCAGAGATACATTCACAGCTCGATGAAATAGAAAAAATTTATACCAAACTTCAAGAACGTGAAAAAGTAAATGATAAATTCTTAATTGAAGCTATTGCGTATCAGCTACACAATTTATATTGTGCTTATGAAGACCTATTTAAAATAATTGCCAGAACCTTTGAAAATAATATTACTGATGAAGCTAAGTTTCATATAGAACTTTTAAAGAGAATGGCAATATCTATTGAAGGTGTGCGGCCAGGTTTAATTTCGGAAGAGTCTTTTAAGTTACTTGATACTTTACGAAGTTTTAGACATTTTTTTAGACACGCTTATTCTTATGAACTTGACGAAAGAAAAATAAAGATTGTTCTGGAAGATGCTTATAAACTAAAAGAAATCTTTAAGAAGGATTTAGAAAAATTTTTTTCAATGTTTGAAATGTAAACGTCATTATTAAATATTATTTCTTTTGAAAGGGGAAGGAGAAATACAGGTAAGGGACTTCTTGGCCAGGATGACAGAGCGGTGAATATGTCATCCTGAGCGAAGCGAAGAATCTCATTGTGGCAAAGAGGAGATCCTTCGGTCGCATACGCTCCCTCAGGATAACGAAGGGAGTACGTCATTGCGAGCGAAGCGAAGCAATCCCAAGATTATGAAATAAATGATTCTCCTGCAAAAAGGGTAAAACCATGGTAATAAATATAGGATAAAAATTAATTCACCTTAAATCAAATATATATTACACAGGTAACAAATAAAAAGGAGAACCTGTATTGTTGAAAGAAAACAGAAGCCATGAGATACCGGAATTCTTTTTAAGAGAAGAACATGATGACTGAAATGTTAAGGAATAGATATGAAAAGAGCTGAAAAACAGGATTTTACGAGGAAGTATGAGGAAAAAATAGTTTATGCTTCAGTCATACCTGAAATAGGCTGTTTGTGCAGGGAAATCATAAATGAAATTTAACGAGAGTAAAGGGTTTAATGTTAACGTTTTTGACGGAGATGAAATAAGAATAACTGTAGTTTCACTCATTGAGATTGGTAACATAAAGAACGATAAAGTTTATGTGTTTTATCCTTTACAAAAGGATAAATATTTGCTATTCTATCCTTGATAGAAGGATAATTTGATGAATAAGGAAGTTATAAAAGAGATAGTTGTTGAAAATGAAAGTTTTATAACAAAGCAGATAGAACAGATATCTGATAGAGAGTGTATTTCATTGCCTTCCTTTAATATAAACAAAGTAGTTCTTTTTTATGGTGTTAGAAGGAGCGGGAAAAGTTTCTTATTGTTTAATATATTCAAGCAACATCCTGATATATCAATGTACATTGATTTTGAAGATGAAAGATTTCAAGGAGTTAATGTTTCAGATTTAGACAAGATAAAAGAAGCTTTTTTTGAACTAAAACCAAAGCTGATTAACCAGAAAGAAATATTTTTTCTTTTTGATGAGGTCCAAAATGTCAATGGATGGGAAAGATTTGCAAGAAGACTTGTAGAAAAGGAAAGAATACATTTCTTTTGTGCTGGTTCATCCTCAAAAATCACCCCAAACTCAATTCACACCGCTTTAAGAGGAAGGGTGTGGAGTATTGAGGTTTTTCCCTTTTCGTTTAGAGAGTTTTTAATATCGCGTGGATTTGATTTAACCAATAAAAAGCTTTTTTATAGTGAGAATAAGATACTCATAAAGAATAACTTTGATGAATATCTTAAATTTGGTGGATTTCCTGAGGTTATCTTTTCAAAATCTGAATTTGATAAGAAAAAGATTTTAAAAGAATATTTAAATGCAATGTATTTCAGGGATTTGGTTGGAAGATATGAAGTTAAAAATATAACTTTATTGGAAACTTTGTGGGATAAACTATTTTCTTTATTTTCTACTAAATTTTCTTTGTCTTCGTTTTATACGCAATACAAAGATAAAATTCCATTGTCTAAAGACAGCCTTTTTCAGTATTACAAATATTTTATTGAAGGAATGCTAATTTATGAAGTAAAGAAATTTTCTGAGTCATCTTATAAAAGGATGAGAAATCCCGCAAAGATATATTTAATAGATACAGGATTGGCAAAGAAAACTACATCATTAGATTTAGGAAGGACACTGGAAAATATTGTTTTTATTAATCTCAAACGCAAAGGTTATGATGTATTTTATTTTAATGAGAAAGGTGAGTGCGATTTTGTTGCAAAGAAAGAGGATAAATTCAAGATTTACCAGGTAACATGGGATTTAAACGATGAAAATAGAGAAAGGGAGATTTTAGGGTTAGTTCAGGCAGCAAAATATCTCAACATAAATGAGGGAACAATAATAACATATGATTCTGAAGAGGTGATAAAGGTAGAAAGTATTACAATAAATATTATCCCGGCATGGAAATGGCTGGTTATGACAAAGCAAGATGGATGAACTTTATTCTTAATTTGAGAAGATTCATTTAAAAGTTTTAAAGATTTATTAAAGATTATTCTGCAAAATGTTCTTTAAAAATGATACCGTGAGCAAAAGTGGCATACCAGATATTTGCACGATTGGTTGATGAGCAGATTGACAGTATTGATAAAGGAAAAAAATAAACCAGTATGTGAGAAGAAGTAGCAGAGCAACCTGGATACATATGATGCACTGTCATTCTGAGCGAAGCGAAGAATCTCACTATACAGGCAAAAAGGAGATCCTTCGGTCGCATACGCTCCCTCAGGATGACAAAGGGAGGTTATGTCATTGCGAGCGAAGTAATCCCGGGATGTAGCAAGGAAGAGATTGCTTCGGCACTGCGTGCCTCGCAATGACAAAGGATGGTAACGTCATTGCGAGCGAAGCGAAGCAATCACAAAATTATGAAAAAAATGGTTTATGGTTAAAAAAGGATATGTGTATATAATGACAAATAAAAATAATAACGTCCTTTATACTGGAGTTACTAGTGATTTAAAAAGAAGAGTATTCCAGCATAAAAATAAAACTGTAGAAGGTTTTAGTAAAAAGTATAATATTACTAAATTAGTATATTTTGAATGTGCAGATAATATAAAAAGCGCTATTGAAAGGGAGAAGCAAATTAAAGCAGGAAGCAGAAGAAAAAAGATTCAATTGATTGAAAATATTAATCCTGAATGGCGTGATTTGTATGAAGATTTATAATTTGTAAAAGAGATTGCTTCGTCGTCCCTTAGGGGACTCCTCGCAATGACGAAGGGGAATATGTCATTGCAAGCGAAGCGAAGCAATCTCAGGTGATGCAAGGAAGAGATTGCTTCGGCACTGCGTGCCTCGCAATGACAAAGGATGGTAACGTCATTGCGAGCGTTAGCGAAGCAATCTCATTGTATATATTTATACTATAATTGTTTAACTATCAGGAGAAAAACATGAAAAAAGCCTTAATTACAGGCATAACAGGGCAGGATGGAGCGTATCTGGCACAGTTGCTTTTGGAAAAAGGGTATACTGTTATTGGCGGGTTCAGGCGGTTGAGCACCCCAAACTTCTGGCGCTTAGAGGAGCTGGGTATTCTTGATAAGATTGTCATGGTTGAAATAGATATGCTTGATGCTGGCAACCTGGTGCGTGTAATAGAAAAATATAAACCGGATGAAGTGTATAATTTAGCTGCACAGAGCTTTGTGGCACACTCATTTGCAAATCCTGTTCTGACAGGCAATGTTACTGGCCTTGGGGTAGCCAATATACTTGAAGCTATACGCATTGTGAATAAGGACATAAAGTTTTATCAGGCATCAACCTCTGAGCTTTTTGGCAAAGTACAGGAAACACCACAAAAAGAAACAACGCCATTTTACCCCCGCAGTCCCTACGCTGTGGCAAAGCTATACGGCCACTGGATGACAATAAACTATCGCGAAGCCTACGGTATATTTGCTTCTACAGGAATTCTTTTTAACCATGAATCACCATTGCGTGGCATAGAGTTTGTGACGCGGAAAATCACGGATGCTATCGCCAAAATTTACCATGGGAAGCAGGATTACTTTGAAATAGGCAACTTAGATTCAAAGCGTGACTGGGGCTATGCAAAAGAATTCGTTGAGGGTATGTGGCGTATTTTGCAGGCCCAGCGCCCTGATAATTATGTGCTGGCAACTGGTGAAACTCATTCTGTGCGTGAGTGGGTTGAGGTGTGTTTTAAGTATATTGGGAAAAATATTGTGTGGGAAGGAGCAGGTGTTGATGAAGTTGGTAAAGACGCAAAAAGCGGTAAAACGCTGGTGAAGGTTAACCCTGAATTTTTTAGGCCTGCCGAGGTAGATTACCTTGTGGGTGATGCATCCAAAGCAAAGAAGGAACTGGGCTGGGAGCCAAAGGTAAAATTTAAAGAGCTTGCCGAAATAATGCTGAAGCGGGATATTGAGAGAAATAGATAACCATATTGGTTATTTTGATTTGATTAATAGTATTTTTTTTAATATACTATAGGCTTTGAAGGTTTAATGACCCATGAAGTTTTATTGGACGTTATTGAAAAAAAAAGGAGATTGCTTCGTCGTCCCTTAGGGGACTCCTCGCAATGACAGGGGGTAACGTCATTGCGAGCGTTAGCGAAGCAATCCCATTGCATGATGCACTGTCATTCTGAGTCCCGACGAAGTCGGGACGAAGAATCTCATTGCACAGGCAAAAAGGAGATTCTTCGGTCGCATGTGCTCCCTTAAGGATGACAGGAGAGAGTACGTCATTCTGAGTCCCGACGAAGCCGGGACGAAGAATCCCATGATGTTGCATAGAAGAGATTGCTTCGGCACTGCGTGCCTCGCAATGACGAAAGGTAACGTCATTGCGAGCGTAAGCGTGGCAGTTTCTGGTAAGAAACGACGAGATTCTTCGGGACTTTGTCCCTTAGAATGACAAAAGCGTTTGCTTCTATTTGATTGCATAGTGTCTCGCAATAACTAGAAAGGCCTGTCATCCTGACCCTGATATAATCGGGGGAAGGATCTCAAATAGGGTACGGCGAGATCCTCCGTCGTCCCGACAGAGTCGGGACACCTCAGGATGACATAGTGGTGTGCTTGTCATCCTGAACGAAGCGAAGGATCCATTAATTTCTTAATTGACATTCTCTATCTTAAAAAGTTATTTGCAAACAATCACATAAATATATCCCAGGAGCTTTCCATGAAAGGCATCATACTTGCCGGTGGTAGCGGCACGCGTCTTTATCCCATTACCATGGTCACAAGCAAACAGCTTTTGCCTGTGTATGATAAACCCATGATTTACTATCCCCTTTCAGTTTTGATGCTTGCAGGCATAAGAGATATTCTCATAATATCCACTCCCCATGACCTTCCAAACTTTGAAAAGCTATTAAAGGATGGGAGCCATTTAGGAATTAAGCTTTCCTATGCAGAACAGCCATCGCCTGATGGACTTGCCCAGGCCTTTATCATTGGCAAAGAATTTATTGGTTCAGATACCTGTGCCATGGTTCTGGGTGACAACATTTTTTATGGGAGCGGCCTTACCACTTTATTAAAAGATGCAATAAAAAATGCAGAAAGAGGTAGAGCTACCATTTTTGGTTATTATGTAAATGATCCAGAGCGCTTTGGGGTGGTTGAATTTGATGAAAATGGGAAAGTAATATCAGTTGAAGAAAAGCCAAAGCAGCCAAAATCCAATTATTGCATCACAGGATTGTATTTTTATGATAATAGAGTGGTTGAATTTGCGCACCGTATAAAGCCCTCAGCCCGTGGAGAGCTTGAGATTACTGATTTGAACAGACTATATCTTGAAGATGGAACACTGGATGTAATCCTCCTTGGCAGGGGCTATGCCTGGCTTGATACTGGCACAGTGGATACGCTAGTGGAGGCAGCTGAATTTGTGAAGGTGCTTGAAAAGCGACAGGGGATCAAGATTGCTGCAATAGAAGAAATTGCCTATCATAATGGCTGGATAACAAAAGATGAACTTGAACGGGCAGCAGAGCTTTATGGAAAATCCCCCTATGGGGAACATTTGCGAAAGGTTGCTGCTGGCAAAATACGCTATTGAGGATTGTAATGAAGGCTATTGATACAGCATTGCAGGGAGTAAAAATTATTGAAACCGATTATTTTGATGATGTTCGCGGCTGGTTTACCGAAAGCTACAACAAAGAACGCTTTGTAAACTTTGGCCTGGATGCTGATTTTATTCAGGATAACCATTCTTATTCCAAAAAAAAGGGAACGCTTCGTGGCATTCATTTTCAAAATAATCCCAAAGCTCAGACGAAATTGGTGCGATGCACTAAGGGCAGCATCCTTGATGTAGTGGTTGATTTAAGAAAGGGTTCTGATACTTATAAAAAGTGGATTTCCTGTGAACTATCGGACAAGAATAAAAAACAACTATATATTCCAAAAGGCTTTGGTCATGGCTTTGTTACCCTTGAAGATGATGTAGAAGTCCAGTATAAGGTTGATGAGTATTATTCAAAAGAGCACGATAGATGCATCCGCTTTAATGATCCTGCATTAAACATTGATTGGGGTGTTGATAATTCAATTCTTTCTGAAAAAGATGCAACCGCTCCTTTTTTGAGCGATAGTGATGTGAATTTTTCAGTTACAGTGCTGGTGACCGGAGTCAATGGCCAGCTGGGGCATGATGTAGTACAAAGGCTAAATGAGCTAGGGATAGCAGCATTTGGGGCTGACCTCCCTGAGTGTGATATTACTAATGTTATTAGCGTTGAAGAATACTTGTTGAAGATAAAGCCTGATGTGGTTATTCACTGTGCAGCCTACACTGCAGTTGACCGAGCCGAACAGGAAAGGGATCGCTGTTTTGCGGTGAATGTGGAAGGCACCAGAAATATTGCTTTATGCTGTAAAAAGCTTGATGCAAAGATGCTCTATGTGAGCACTGATTATGTGTTTGGTGGTGAAGGTGACTCTCCTTATGATGAAGGCGCAGAATTAGCACCAATAAATTTTTATGGTTATACAAAAGCTGAAGGGGAAAAGGTTGTTCGTGATCTATTGGATAAGTATTTCATTGTGCGCACTTCCTGGGTATTTGGCATTAATGGGAATAATTTTGTTAAAACAATGCTTAAACTTGCAGAAAGTAATAAAGAAATAAAGGTGGTGAACGATCAAATTGGTTCACCAACCTACACCCGTGATTTAGCAAAGCTCATATGTGAAATGATACAGACAAATAAATATGGAATATACCATGTTTCCAATGAAGGCTACTGTAGCTGGTATGAATTTGCAAAGGAAATTTTTAATCTGGCTGGTAAGAGCGTCAATGTTATTCCAATATCCTCAGCTGAGTATCCTGTTAAGGCAAAAAGGCCACATAATTCAAGACTTGCAAAAGATAATCTTGATAAAAATAAATTTAGCAGGCTCCCCCATTGGAAAGACGCACTTGCACGTTTTTTATCTGAATTGAAAGGAGAGGTGGATGGTTAATAGCAAAATGAGAATTCTTGTTACGGGTGGTGCAGGGTTCATAGGTTCAAATTTTATTCGATATCTTCTTAAACAACCTGGATTTGATGGTGTTGTTGTAAATCTGGATGCACTCACCTATGCTGGAAATTTGCGGAATTTGACGGATATTGCAAAAGAATATGAAGGTAAGTCGTATTTTTTTGAACATGGAGATATTTGCGAGTATTCTACTGTGGAAAAAATTTTCAGCCATTACGATATAAACTGCGTGGTTCATTTTGCCGCAGAAAGTCATGTGGACCGTTCGATTGTGGGGCCAGAGGCTTTCATCAAAACAAATGTGCATGGGACCTTTGTGCTCCTTGATGTGGCAAAAAATCGACTTAAAGGAAATCAAGATTTTTCCAGATTTCACCATGTGAGCACCGATGAAGTCTATGGTAGCCTTGGTAACACCGGTTATTTTTATGAAACCACGCCCTATGATCCACGTAGTCCTTATTCAGCATCAAAAGCAGCCTCTGATCACCTGGTGCGGGCATATTTTCATACTTATGGTCTGCCTGTGACAATATCCAATTGTTCTAACAATTATGGTCCATATCAGTTTCCAGAAAAGCTTATCCCTTTGATGATTTTAAATATGCTGGAAGAAAAGCCTTTGCCCGTGTATGGTGATGGAAAAAACATAAGAGACTGGCTATATGTGGAAGACCATTGTAGTGCAGTGTGGAAAATAATCATAAGTGGCAAAGAAGGTGAAACCTATAACATTGGTGGTGAAAATGAATGGACGAACATAGATTTAGTAAACCGCCTGTGCGAAATTGTTGCAGAAAAGGTTGGGAAAGAGAGAAATTATTTTAAAAAACTAATTACATTTGTAAAAGATAGGCCGGGACATGACAGGCGCTATGCTATTAACTGTGATAAAATAAAAAAGGAACTTGGATGGAAGCAAAGCGTGTCCTTTGATGAGGGACTTTCAAAAACTGTTGACTGGTACCTTAGTAATTCTGAGTGGATTGAGGAAGTAAAATCAGGTGAGTACAGGAAATGGATTGAAAGAAATTATGGGGGAAGGTAGAGCATTGCAGAGTTATGTCATCCTTCGGAGTCCCGATACAACCGGGATTCCTCAGAATGACAAAGGAGCTTGCCGCACCTTCGGCTCGCAATGATTGAAGTTATACGTCACTTAGAGCGAAACGAAGCAGTTTAATTTGGAAGATGAGGAAACGTAATAGGTTCTTACAATCTTTTAATAGCATCTTATTCAAAATACCTGAGAGCGTTACTTGAGCCTCCTTTAGTAATGAGAGGGAGAAAAAAACAGTTTGGAAAAAGAGGATATCCACCAAATTATTTTAAAATTGTGTATTGACAAAAGGGCTCAGTTTAATTATGATCTTAAAATAAGATGATTGGCTTAACATAATATTTTTTACACTTTGTAAAGGACAATAGTATATATTGCATTGTTGATTTTGAAAAAATGGAGTTGTCATGGAGATATCTGGGTTAATAATTGCTGCTGGAAAAGGAAGTAGAATAGAACAATTAGGTTCACCTAAACCGTTAATAAAAATAAACAATAAAGCATTGATTGATTATGTTATTACTGCAATGCTGACATCAGGCATTAGAGAAATTTATGTTGTTGTAGGATACAAATCAGATCAAATAATAAATTATTTGAAAAAAGAATATATAAATGATAATATAAATATACAATTTATAATAAATGATGAATGGGATAAAGGAAATGGAATTTCTGTATTATGTGCCAAACACTATATTGAACAACCATTTATTTTATCAATGTCAGACCATTTATATTCTTTTCGAATAATTAAAAAATTGCTATTAAATGATTTTAGTAAAGCTGATTTATTTTTAGCAACAGACTTGAATATGAGCAATGAATTTGTAGATATTGATGATGTAACTAAAGTGAAATTTAATGACAATAACCGAACAATTATAAAAATTGGAAAGCATATTGAAGAGTATAATGGGTATGATACTGGTGTTTTTTATTGTAACAAGAATTTTTTTTCAGCTTTGGAAAATGCTATTAAAAATGGCAATGATTCAATTTCCTCTGCTGTTGAGTTTTTAGCAAATAACAAGAGAGCACTAATATGTGATATTGAAGGCGAATTTTGGGTTGATATTGATGATATCAAGGCTTATGAATTAGCTAAAGATAATATTTCACGGTTAAAGTAATTATGAAGCAAAATATACTAATCTTTGATTATCTCGATTCGTTAGTAGATTTGTATAATTATATAAAAGAAAATAATATAAGTGATAACTATAATGTTTATTATTCAAAAGCTATTTTAACTCA
>Ga0255342_1003478_pt1 | contig 17425 bp, 15 predicted proteins | sample wastewater_treat_3_FD_192416 | JGI IMG/M metagenome (GOLD analysis project Ga0255342, IMG submission 192416) | Wastewater microbial communities from Lulu Island WWTP, Vancouver, Canada - plant14 | ecosystem: Engineered > WWTP > Wastewater > Unclassified | place: Canada: Vancouver, British...
GTACAACATCTTATTGAATGCAGTAGATTCGTTTGCAGCTCCACCAACTTCTGATGTTAAGTCATAGAGTCTACCTTGCATAGTTGTATATTTTTTTGGCTTATCGTATTCACCGGTCCATTTTTCCCAAGAACGTCTTAGTGCTGTAGCAGCTGGATTTCTTGCACCACCAAGTTCTTTCCACTTAGGATGAACAATCTTGTAGTAAATTTCGTTTTGAATAGCTTTACCAGCATTGGTTGGAATTGCCCAGTGACCTGTACCAACTGGCTTGAAAGTACCATCAGCAATCTTTTGCTTGATGATGAACTTTGTTGCAGCTTCAATTTTTGGAAGTAATGCATTAAATACATCACTTTCTGCGTTAGCAACAACACCAGCTCTCTTAGCGAATTTTGCAGCATTAGCTTTAGCGATTTCTGACTTAAATTTGTAGTCGATTGCTGCTGTTGTATCAATTGGTTCACAGTTGCTATACCATTCGTCTCTGTCTTCACCTTTGTCCAAAGTAGCATTATACAAAATTTCATCATCAATTGTATATTTCTTACCTGTATCTGGATCAACTAGAGTCTTTTCCTTCAACTGAGCCTTTTCAACACAGTCAGGTTCTTCAAAATAACGAGAAGCAGCTTCGAATAAACGTTGTTCTGCTTTAAGTTTCAATTCTTTCTTATCCATTTTAAATATTCTCCTATATTTGCAAATATGAATATTATGATATATTTATGCAAACTTTTCAATTTATTTATACAATGTCGCGGAAAAATCACTGGTCTTTAGTGAGTGATAGGCTTCATACTCAGAGTACTGCAATATATGGCAAAGTTCGATATTTGTCATTATAATCTAATCCATAGCCAATTACGAACTCATTTTCAATCAAAAATGCGTAAAAAGTAGGTTCATTTTCAGCAGAATGTGCCTCTTTTTTATTCAAAAGTACGCAAGTATCTGCTAATTCTGCACCTGCTTGTAAGATATATTCCTTTATGCTCTTCAAAGTATAACCAGAATCACAAATATCATCAACAATTAACACTTTTAAACCATGATATTTACCAAAATTAGCATACTGAATGTCTAACTCACCAGTAGATTTTGTATCAACATAACTTGATACTTTAACGAAATCTACATTAACGTCTAATCCTTTTGTTAAATCAGAAAAGAACATATACGCGCCATTAAGTACACATATAACGTAGTCATACTTCTGATTCTTGATTAGTTTTTGTAAGTTTTCAATCTTTTTAGCAATTTGTTCTTCAGTAATTATTTTGCGCATAATTTAGCTCTATCTTCTTTAGTTAAAATTCGTTGATTTTTACTTCCTCGAAACTTCAACGTTAAATCCTTTTGTGCCTCACAAAAAGGTCCATCGATTAGAACATCGACGTTATCAAGAATGTAATTAGTAGTACCTTGAATATATTTACGTTGTCCCATTAACAAATCTCGTTCATACACATAACCTGTATACATCCAAATTGTTTTGTTAGGACATTCTTGTTTGAATTTTTTGATGAATGCATGTAATGCTAATTGGTTTTCTTGCTCCATTGGATCACCACCTAAGATAGTCAATCCAGAGATATAAGATTTCTTACATGCTTCAATAATTTCATTTTCTTCAATTGCAGTAAAAGGTTGTCCATAATTGAAGTCCCAAGTTACTTCTGAGAAACAACCTTTGCAATGATTTCTGCAACCAGATACAAATAAGCTGACGCGAACGCCTTCGCCGTCAGCTGTATCTACAAATTTAATGTTTCCGATAATTCATAATGATATTTATTCAAATATAATAAAAGCGTAGCTAATTGATAGTTATTCTTTACTTAATAAATTTATAAATCGTGTTTATAGTTCAGGATAATAATTTTGTGATCATCCCAACAATTTATATTAGTTGCGGAAAGAAAAATCAACAATCTTTAGTGGTTGATTGCTTCATAAGCAATTGAAAACTAGTAGTAAGGATCGTAGTCATCATCACGGTCATTTTCGTAATAGTACTTATATTGACCTGTCATTGTGATTTCAACGCTTGTGTCAGTTACATCTTCACTATCATTATCACCATCATATTCGATTTCCAATGCTGCTTCTGTTGAACAAATATCAGGAATCAAGTCGAAAATTTCATCGTCAGTTTTACCTGCAAAAACTTCTTTTGGAATAGAAACATTCAAATTACATTTGACGTATGCAGTATAGTGATAATAATCACGTCCTTCATCAACATCTTCATCTGTAACTTCAACAACTGTACCTGTTACTGTAGCACCTGGATAGTCTTGCTGAAGAGCTTCTTGAAATACTGCTGCATCTTCTTCTACAACAGATTTTGCTTCTTTCTCAGCTTCACTCATTTCACGTTCTGTATCTGGACCTTCAGATGGATAATAGAATGAAGCATAAGTTGACGGATCTCTAAATTCGCTTTCTGAAAATAACATAACAACCTCGTTAATTTTTAATATTTATACAAAAAATCCCGCATAGCAATATGCAGGATTTTGTGAGTTAACAACGCGATAACTTATAGATGTTTAACTCGATCGTCTACTAACGTGTAACATCTATGAGTATAACATACTCGTTATTGCTACCAAAATGTGAAGTATTTGTCAATGTTTCTACAATGTAATCTTTATATTTTTCAGTTTCGTCAACAACAAACAAATATTTTGAACATTTATGTTTTTCTATACACAAGTCAATCCATTCATCACAAGTTTTTTCGACTTCATCGTTATCCTTATTCCAATGTTCTTTTCCTCCGTATGGCGGACAAGTAAATAATGCAGCATGTTCGTATGTTCGCGTTTGTGCAAATATTAAATCTTCTGTTTCTACAGAAGCAATTTTGATTTGTTTGTAATTTATGATTTCTTTACTTTCTTGCACGTGTTTTTCATTTATATCGAAACCTACGTAATTTTTATCGCAATTATGACTTCCTAATAACCTACCACTAAAACCGCTGAATGGATCGATTATAGTTGTATATTCATTCAAATATTTTTTGATAAGTGAAGTTGCTAATTCTGGTTTAAATACACTAATTTTTGGCGCAAGTTTAGTCACATTAAAACCTTGCAATATATCACTTGGTTTGCAATGTCCCATATATTTTAATCGATTCAGTGCACATTTGTAAATCAATTCTTTATCATTCCATGCTTCAATTGGTGATGGTTTATTTTTTCGATGTGCTTCATATATGCTTTTATGAAAATGCTGTATCAGTCCTAAGTCACCTTTATTTTTTAAATCTGTGTTTAAATATGGAAATTCAAGGTTGTTTTTAAATAGATTTACAAAATCTTTTGTATATTTTTCATTTACATAATTTTCGTATTCACTATAATCAGTAATGATTTTCACGTGATTTCGCAGCATGCATTGGTGTTTTGCTTCATATAATGCGTTTCGTTGTGCTATATCTTCTTCTGTATCAGTATCATAACGATATGGACAGCACATTTTACTATTAACATCTTTGTTTTCGAAAAATTGCAAACCTTTTAGTTCTACTATATCACTGCCAATTTTAAAATCTGGTCTATAATGTTTAACTTCGTTATTGAATGTAAAATCGAATGTAATATTTGGTTGATATTCAAAGTCTATGTCATGATCTTTTAACCAAATATAATATGTTAATTCACACGCGCTATCGAATGTTTTATTATCAAACGTGTATTTTCTTCTCATTTTTTTAAAACTTTCATTTGATAATGACGGATGTGTAACGCCATATAAATTTAACATAGTAGTTTTATATTTTGCTTCTGCTTCAGCAGTATGACCTAATTTTCCATATTCAACGCGTTGTTTATGTGTAAAAGTAGAAAGAAAATTTGTAACTCCGTATTTAGTTTGCAAAGCAGTCTCGAAAATTTGTCCTCCAAATGATCCAGGATTTTTTGTATTATACGCGCGTTCACATGTATTTTCCATTTTATTGCGTAATTCTTTTGATTCTAACGTAGTTTTTGCACCATATTTTTCGAGCATTGTGGCTTGTCTTTTATCTTTACTATAAAGTGTTCCACATTTGTTCGAACAACATAATAAATACGATGAACCTCGCCAAGAAGTAGGTTTTCCACACACTGCGCATACACCTTCATTTTTCGTTTTAATGAATTTATCGTAATGCTCTTTAAATGTAGTATGATGTGTAAATTTTAAATGGTATGCTAAGCCATTATTTCTTGTAAATGTTTTGTTACATAGATAACATTTATATGTTAATTGCATATTCTAATCTCCATTTATTTAAAGACCAATTCCCGTTGGTCTATTTTATTTATGAAGCCTGTCACTCTGCTAAAGCATGGGATTTTTCTTGGCACAAGTTTATAAAAAGTAAGGTAGAGTGCGGGAACACTCTACCAACCAAGGATTAGAAACTTGGCTGTCCTTTATAAGTGATAAACGCGATCGTGAATGTCGCCCATTCTGCCTTGACTCATTGCGTTTGCATTACCGAGATATCCACAAATACGTCTAACTACATTCATTTTGCTTAACTCAGTGTTTCCACAGTTTTTGCATTGCCAAATGAGTTTACCATCTTTATTTACCATGTCGATAGTACCTGTTCCACCACAGCAATGGCACCATGAAAGTTCTGTGTTGATTTCAGCATACATGATTTTGTCGTACATGTACTGGATGACGGACAATACTGCTTCAATATTGTTTTCCATATTTGGAGTTTCAATGTAAGAGATTGCACCTCCTGGAGACAAAGGCTGAAGTTGTGCTTCAGTGTCAATCTTCTTGAAAGCGTCAATTTCTTCAAATACAGGAACGTGATAAGAGTTAGTTATGTAGTTTCTGTCAGTAATGCCAGGAATAACACCAAATCTACGTTGTAGAGACTTAGCAAATTTTTCAGTAGTATTTTCGATTGGAGTTCCATAAACAGAATAATCGATTTTTTCTACTTGCTTCCATGCTTTGCACTTATCGTTAAGTTTCTGCATGATTTGCTTACCAAGTTCCATGCCTTCTGAATCAGTTAATGACTTATCGATAAGAACTTTAACTGTTTCATATAAGCCAGAATATCCAAGCGAAATAGTCGAATAACCATTGTAAAGAAGATTATCGATTGTTTCACCTTTCTTCAATCTTGCAAATGCACCATCCTGCCACAAGATAGGAGCAACATCAGATTTAACACCACGAAGATGTTCATGACGAAGTCTTAGTGCACGATGGCAAAGTTCCAATCTTTCTTCAAGAATTAACCAGAACTTTTCAATATCACCCTTAGCAGACAATGCAACATCTGGTAAGTTGATAGTTACAACACCTTGGTTAACTTAACTACTTTATATTACTATAAAGAATAGACTATCTCTTCAACAATTTCTTGTTGCCACGTACTTCGGAATGTGCTAATCTCATTCCTACATGCTTACACTCATCAGCATTAGTCGTTACACCTTCAATTAAGCTCGGCACGGTATTATCCATTTCAGGAACTCCACCGTTAGCAAGATTTCTCTCACACCCTTTTAGCATAGGTTCTCGTGGTTTAAGGACACCTTAACAATGGGTCAAGCGTCCGTAGTATTTTGGTTTACTACTAACCTCATATTTTACTGTATATTTACCATTTTTAAAATCTACGGATTTAACTGTTCCTTTACCTTTTAAAGTAACAGTTTTCCCTGAATCTACCAATTCTTTAATTTCAGATAGTTTCATTTATATACCTCTATATCTTTGTGTTTATTATAAAAATTCTCTTTTATGTATTTCAAATCACCATTTTCAATCCTTGATGTTTTAATGATTGGTATATTTTCACTTAATAGAAAATTATATTTTTCAGTCCAATCATAACCTTTATACGATGCAACACCAATAGGTTCATCTTTTTCATTGAAAAAACAATCACCTTTTAATTCAACATAAGTATCATTAGATAATATATGAAAATCAAAATAATATGGATGTAATTTTCCATCTTTCTGTAAATACTTCTTATGGTATTTCTTATTATATTCAAATTCAATACCATTATCTAATAGCCAAAAATAGTAATAAATTTCTGGTTTTGAATCAAAATAGATTATTTTATCATTTATTTTAACTTTACATTTTTTATGAGAAGTTAATGCTTGTTTTTCTCTTATTTCAGGAACTTGTGCAGTATATTCATAACCATATCTCTCCATACAAGTTTCTTTAGTTTTTTTCTTTGATTCTTCATCTTGAAATCCTTTGATACGGACACCAAAATTCTTTAAATTATTTTCTTCTCTATGCTGTTGTATAATTTCATGATAGTTTTCACCCATTTTTTCAGTTAAAGTTTTATCTATTTTCTTTCTTAACTCTGGAGATTGTGTTGTATATTCGCAACCCCATTTATCTTCCATAGTTTTCTTTCGTTTTTCTTTAAATTCTTTAGAAGTAATCCATTCAGCAGTTCCTGAATGACCAAACCATCCATAATTAGGGTCTTTTTCACGAATTTTTAATTGTGTTTTTATACCTCTACAGGCTCTACATATAAAATAATCTTTATTGGTCACAGTTTTATAATATAGCATTTGTTTTTTATTACATTTACTGCAAACAAAAAAGATTTTATCTTTAGATTTAAAATTGGAAGACTTTAATTCTTCCATACTATTTTTCCAAATTATATCCATATTATTCTCCTTTAATGAGGTTACCACGCCTCAATAAATTATTTATAAACTTATGAGTTAGAATACAACTATGGATAATTGTATTCAGCTTTGGTGGTATCAAAGTTGTCCTCATAATAATCATTTATTCAACATCCAAGTCAACATCTTCAGTAAATGTAAGAATTTCATCGTGTTTAGGTTGACGATAAGGAGTCAAGAAACTTCTACAACCCATGCATGGATATGCATCACCTTCTTCACCTTTCTTAGAAATCTTCTGCTGTTTCATAATCTTTTCAGAGATATAGTCAGGTACCATGCGCTGTGTTGTGCATGTAGCAGCAAGCTTTGTCAAGTACCAGTACTTACTATCTGGAGTAATGTTATCTTCTTCCAAGAAATACAAAAGTTTTGGGAATGGATTAGCATAGTATTGTCCAGATTCATTCTTAACGCCTTTTATACGCTGTTTAAGAATTTCTTCAATAACTCTTGCTAGATCTTCCTTTGCTTCTTCATTTTCTGCTTCATTTAAATACAAACATACTGAAACAAAAGGTGTTTGACCATTTGTAGTCTGCAATGTCAAAATCTGATATTGCAATGTTTGAACACCACCTTCAATATCGTCCTTTACCAAATCTTCAATTTGTTCTGCTGACAAAGTAGGATATTTCTGTTTAAAGTATTCTCTTGTTTCAGGAACGAATTTAGACAAATGAGAAACAGTAATAGTCTGTCCACCATATTGAGATGATGCGACTTGTGCAATAATTTGAGAAGCGATATTACATGCAGTTTTAAATGTGTGAGGTTTATCAATAGTATTTCCAGAAATAACTGTACCATTTTGCAACATATCGTCAAGATTGATTAAGCAACAATTATGTTCTGGCATTGCGAAATAATCCATGTCATGAAAGTGGATAATTCCGTCTTTATGTGCTTTGTATATGTCAGCTGGTAGCAAATAACGCTGTGAAAGATCCTTTGAAACTTCACCTGCCATGTAATCACGCATGGTTGATAGAATGTTAGGATTCTTATTAGCGTTTTCCTGATGAATGTCTTCATTATCACCACTTAATAGCGAAAGAACTCTATCATCAATAGTATTCTTTTTTGTATCTAATGCTTTCTGATAACGATAGACTATATACGCAGTTGCTACATCATACTTTCCTGCTGCCATAATAGCTTTTTCAACAAAATTCTGAATATCATCAGTTTGAATTGCTACAGTATATTGTTTACATTTATCTTCGATTTGCTTAGCTATGTCTTTAATTTCACAGACACTTAAACGATCTTCTAATCTGATCATTGAGTTTGCTCTCGTAATAGCTTCGACAATATTATGTTTATTAAATGTAACTTCACTACCATTACGCTTACGAATTTTCATACATACCTCTTTATACGTCTTTTATAATATATCAATTCAATTATAATAATTTTTGAGTAAAATTATTTATGAAGTTTATTAATTAACATAACGAATTTTAGCAGATTCACCTTCTACAGTTTTAAATTTATAATCTTTTGGATCACAGAATGGCAATTCGCTAGAATTATGCTCAAAGTAGAAATCACCATTAACGAATGATAGTAAATTGTAAGTATTATCATTGAATTGAACTCCAAACACATAATCTATATCACTACCTAAATCATTAAGATAATAGTCTGATAAGAACTCAGTAGGTTTAATAATTTTCTTTACATTATCAAATATATGTGCATTATTTAATTTAATTAAATCACCATTTCTAAAATCGACCATCAATGGTATATCTACAAGATAATTGAAAATAAAATCTTCAAATTCACCTTTACGCTTATGTATTTGCTTTACGAATTCGATCATGTATTTGAATTCATTATTATATTCTTCAATTTTAAAATCTTTCAAAACTGCTTTATTAGAGATATTTAGTTCTTCATTACCAGAACAAGTGAGATATAAACCTGTTAAGTATGCTGTTAAAGCATAGTTAATCATATCTCTAGTAGCAATACCACTTGTAATTACAGATGGCGTATAATCATTGATAGCGTATTCGTATATATTTTTAAGAGTATTGCTTGCATATCTTTTTGCTACATCTATACTTGTAGAAAATGAGTTGTATGGCTTTTGTGTATTATCGAAATTCTTTAATATTTTAGCAGGACTATATAATGCTCTGATATCATTAGTTTCATTGTATAAATCAATAAAATAGTTAGTAGGTAATGCCAAACCTCTATACAATTTGATTTGTTTTTTAGCAAATGAACTTCTAAATAATAACATTAACTCTTTAAAGCTACGTACATTACTATCAATTTTATTAAGAATTTCAATTATATCGATACACTCCCAAGTCTGTCGTTTTGTTAATTTTTTGAAATTGTCTGGCAATATCTTGAGCAGAGCAATTACGTATTTTTTACAACTATCATTTAACTGTTTAAAATAAAAACCTTCAGTTGCTAATTCTTCTGCAGAAAGATCGGTTCTTTTATTTTTGTCATTAACTAGTATACTACGTTTTTGCTTATATACAAAATCTATTATACCACTAACAAATGCCGTAGCAATAGTATCAACATCTTTGTTTTTAACTGACACCCAATACATAGCATTAGGTTCAGACTCTGAATTTACTGCGTGGCCAATTTTGTCTTCATTGTTACTACGTGATAAAATACTGTTTTTATTCATTTCCACGTATTTATCAAAATCTTTTTGAGTATAGTATGATTCAATTAGTTTACTTAAAAGCATAATTATCCTTTTTTAATATTTATTTATACGCAAAGAATACCCAATTCCTTCTCAGTTAATACTTTGAATGTATAACCATGACGATGACAATATTCTTTAGCAGCTTGCCATTTTTCGTTGTTACGCATAATAACTAAACAACGTTCATGCCAGCTGTTTATTCTTCGCTGAGTAGGTTTCTTTGGTGGAGGTGGCAAGATTAGATTACCATGCTCGTCTAGTCTTGCTGCTTGGCTTTCTGGTTTTATTTCTATTACCAACTTACGTATCGATCCATCTTTACTTCTAGTAACCATCACAAAATCTGTAATGTATTTGTGGGTTTTATTATCTGTCTTACTGTAGTATGGAATAGAAAGAACTTCTGACCCATATGCTAAAATGTTTTCCTGTTGGTCACAAAAATTACAAACTATACGCTCCCATGAACTTCTAAAAGTAATAGGCTTAGCGTCTGGATATTGACCATTATAGTTGAAACATTTCTCTGGATTTTTGGGCACAAAAATACCAGAGTTATACTCTTTTGCAAATATACTCATATCACAAAGTTATGTTAAAATTATTTTTGTTTTTTTTGCTGTTGCTGTCCTTGCTGTTGCTGTCCTTGCTGTTGTTTGTTAGTTTGCTCTTTTGTTAAATCCAAATATCTAACTTTCTTGTGAGCATACAAACTTCTAGCAGTAGATAACGAAATAGGAGCAACTAAAATGCCGCCTTTGAAACTAGGAGCAATGACTGTTGCTAAGAAATTACCAATCTTAGCAAATGCGTTCGAAACTGCACCTTCTTCCTGATTAAGCTTAGAACAAATGAACATTTTGCCTGTGTTAAAATCACAATATGCAAAATATAATCTGTTATTGTGTCCATTGTTAGTATTCTTATCATCAGTTTTGTGTTTATCAATAGCTGATGTATCTTTCTGGCCACCATTTTGTTCTCTTTCTGCTTTATATACAGCTTGGCTGAGGTTTTCGTCTTCATTAAGAAAATCTAAGAATGATTCAGCGATTTGACATTCGGAATCATCAATTAATGCTCTTTCGATTATTTTACCAAAAGTTTCAGCAATATCATTTTCATCAAAGCCTGTACTTTCAGCCAATGATTTAATACAATTATCAAACGATAAAACTCCATTCTTCTTTAATTTTGTTGATGCTATATAAGACGAAATTCCATCTAGCATTACATCAGTATATTTTGATTCAATTAACATTTGTTACCTCTTATCTTTGTGTTAATTTCTGTAAGTATTCAGTTAACTTTTCGACTGAAAGTATTTCTCTATAACCTGCTCGTGATTTGCAGAATACGCCTTGTGTTGATCGATACCAAATTTCAATCTCGCCAATAGCTGGAATGAATACTGTCTGAAGACCTAAAACTTTATCTTGCTTTTTGAATGGTGTGAATTGAGTAGCATTACTACGAAAGATATCACTAATTATTTTTGCAACTTGTTGAACATTTTCTGGAGTAATGTTAGTGCCTTCGGACTTGCCTGCTGCAGGATGTGCTGCAATCCAAGCATCAACTTCTGCATCAGTATAGCAGCGTGTTTTCTTACTTGATGGATCATCTGTACTACAAACAATCAAACCATCATTTCTAAACCACAAACCTGCTTCATTACCATTATGATCTGTTTCATAAACGATTTTGCCAATATAGTGAGCACCCTTTTTAAACTGCACATATTTTGCAGATGGAACTTTATCAAGAATCGAATCCTTGATTAAATCGTATGTTGCTAATTGAATCTGAAGAAGCAATGCTCTTTGATCATCTTTAACCTTCTTTTGAGTTTCTCTAACTCTCTTAGCATCTTCATCTTCATTTCTAGGTATAAACATATCTCTATATTCAGTTAGAACTGGTAAGTCTACTGATTTTGATTCTGTGAATAAATTTAAACGCTGTAACACTTGTATAATCCTATCTACACTAAATGTACTTGCAGCTTTATTAAGCCAGTTCCATACTAAACTTTGCTCTTCATCTTTTTTATTGATTGCTTCGATAGAGACGTGACCATGATCAGCCAAAGAGTTAATTACATCTATCAAAAATCGCTTAGATGGAGAGTCTTTAAATAAAGCTATTGATGTTTCATCTAACTTTTGCATGTTATATTTATGAAAAATGCAGCCATAAATTGGCTGCATTTTATGTTTATAAGTTGTTTATATTATTCGAAAGTAATTGTATTATTATTTCTGTTAACTGTTATGTTAACTTGAATAAATTCAATTGCTTCAGCAGGAACAACTGCGATATTCACATAAACTAAGTGTGTGTCCTTAGGATCTGGAATAACCTGTACGCTCTTTGCAAGCAAACCACCGTTAGCCATAATTGTGCTTAAGAACGAATCAACTGTATTACGCATGTTGCTTCTTACAGTAGATGTGTTGTTCTTGTATAAGAATGGAATCAACATCTGTTCAAGATACTTTTCGATATAGTTGATACAACCACGAACATTAATTCTATTCAAAGCTGATTCTTTCTTCAACGCAGTTTTCTGACACCAGATAACTTCACCAAGACCAGCACAAGATCTAGAACAGTTAATGTTAGCTGCGTAAAGCAGTCCAATTTCTGGATCAGAGAGCTTCAACAACTGACCATTACTGTAATCGATTGTACCATTATCAATACCAGCAGGAGCTTCCCAAGGCTTACCAAGTACCCAACGTCTAGCATAAGCACAAGCTAATGCAACAGACTTAGGCAAGTATACCCAGTTAGAAGTGTAACTATCGTAGTATCTATCGTAACCAGCTGTGCAAGCAACGTAAGAACCATTGCTGAATGTAAACAACTTACCTTCAGACAAGCTTCTATGACCTGTTCTTGCTGCCTTAGATGTTACCTGAATCGATGCCAAGTCAATACCACGATCAGAAGCAATTTCAGCAATCTTACGTTGCATCTGAGAGTATTTTTCCTTAGACTGAAAGGATTCGATAGGTTCAACGTTGAAGATAACATCGAACATACATTTCTGTCTGTCGGCATATAGTGATAATGCTGCAGTCTTTTCTTTGATTGTATGCTTTGTAGAATTCTTACCACCAGTTAACTGATAGATGCTGTATGTCTGTTTTGGCATTGCATACTTACCAGTAGCTGTTCTAGAATCAGAAACAGAGTTCAAAGAAATATAAATGTATTTAGACTGACCGTTGATTACGTATGGTGCATACATTGAGTTACCATTGCCGTCCTTAACAGTTGGATCGTTAGATACCAAGAAGGATTCAACAGGTTCTCTTACCAATGCATCAAGACCAGAACCCCAAACAGAAGCTTGCTGACTCTTTGTCTTTACGTAAACGTTAATCTTGTAAACTTTTTTCCAAATTAAGTTATTTGGGTTAACTTTGTAAGTTGGATTCTTCATCCAATCATCATCAACTAAGTCTTCATCATCGAAACTGTATTTCCAATCGAATGCAGCAGGTTGATTTTCAAGAGCTGCATTTCCAGCAACTTCAGGAGTGATGATCGAAATACCAATATTATTACCGTATTCGCCAGGACCAACAGCAGCAATTACCAATTGGTTGTGCTGGTTAGACTGATAACGTTCAATATCACCGTTACCTGGTTCATCCAAAGTCAAGATAGTCTTTGTATAACCATCCTTATAGATACCAGTTGGATCAGTAAATACTTCCGAAGAAGGATAAGCAGTCAATCTCTTAATCTTTTCTGAATCATCAGTAGTATTGTCCTTATCAAACTGCCATGGTTCATTGATAGGTTCTGGCGAGTGGATAACGTAGCAAGACTTTGTAACTCTCTGTCCGTTAACTGCTAAATCTCTATCGATGTAAGTCGTGAAGATTGAATCTGTCTTGAAGATAGCATCTTTCTTGTTATCATCTTTATCTTCAGGATTTACACTGAATACAATCTTATCGTAAACAGTCAATGTTTGAGCGTCAAGTAACTGAACAAACTTATAGTTTGCATCAGAAACTTCAGCTGCATCTTTACCGTAAAGATTTAATGCAATGTTCTTAAAGCGTTTTTGATCTGTTGGTCCAAGTGTACTAATTTCACGAACAGCTAAACCTTTTTCTAGAACTTCGTTATAGAATGTACCAGCTTCAGCAGAAACATTTGTATAGAAATCATCTAATGTATCAATGTAGATGTTTTCAAGAGTGTTTACAGCAGAAGTAGTAATTAACGCCTGATTGTATAGAGCACCAGTGATTTCTCTAAACTGTGTACCATTAACTTTTTTAGCGTTTTCAATTGCAGAAGTATAAACAATTTCGTTTGTAATTGTGCTTTCTTCTTGCCAATCAAATACAGTTGCATTTACAACGTCTGATTTGTATTCAATTACGTTTTCTTTCTGAACAAGTTTCAAAAGAGCGCTAACTGTAGTATCGCCAAGATCATCATTGTCAGCACTCAAAGTTGTTTCGAATGCGAAATCTTCTCTACCGTTAAGGATTAAGCTCTTGTTAACACTTATAACGTACTTACCACTTACGTCTCCACCTTCTGGTGTAGATTCGTTCTTATATGCAACCAACATATAAGATTCAATATTTCCCAAATCTCGTGCTGCGTTGTAATCAGCAACAGATGAGAAAACAGCTGCACTTGTTAAGTAATCATCGCCATCTCCAGTTGGCTTCTTAACAAATAACTTTTGAGTATCATTGTCTGAATCAATGATCTTGTATAAATAACCTTTTTGAGTCTCATCTTTAACAGTAAATGTATCGCCATTGAAGAACGAACCATCGTCTCTAAATATATGAATTGAATCTTCTTCAGCATCAGTCTGAAGATCGCGATACATTGCAGCATAACCGTTATCGACTAAGCAGAATGCAGTATTGTATTGAGATTCTGTCGATAGTGATTGACCATCTACTGTGTTCCAACCTTCTTCAGACAAGTTTGCGAACTCGAAAGCGCCTTTCATAGGATCTAGCAACTTAATCTGTGGTTCGCCTTCCTTATCTACATAGTTGAATTGCTGTAACAATTGAGTTACTTTACAATCCTTAGCTGCAGCGTCATCGTATGGGAACTGAATGAAACCATAAGCTTCATCACCCATAGTTGCACGAACTGCATACAGTTGTGGAGAACTTGCCAAGAATTGGTCTGCTGCAAAGTGACCATAATGTTCAGATGTTTCTTGATCACCAAACTGTTCATGGAATTTCTTTCTAGAAGTACTTAAAATTCTCTGGTTTACATAACCTTGGTTAGCATCCATTACAATAGCACCAACACCATCAACGATTTGGGTATTTGCAACGGTAGAATTATCTATTTCGCTAAAGCCAATACCAGGATAGTTCCAAGCTACTGAGCCTGCCATAATTAACCTCTTAATGTTTAATACGCAATAATAATTTCACTCACTCACGATATAGTAATATTTATATTTATGATTAGAAAATGTAAATTTCTATATAAAGAAAACTCAGTTATTAAATAACTGAGTTTGTTAATAAAATGTTAATAATTTGTTAATTAAAATAGCTTAGGAATAAAGAATTCTTGATCCATTTCAATGATAGGAGATAACTTAGCTCCACATTCTGGACAAACAAAATCTGCAGTTCTATCACATGTGAATGTATACTTATCGAGCGTATTGATAATGAAACAGAATGTCATAGCGTCTACACTTTGAACATAATTATATGCATCCCACAAAGTTAGTTTCTTACCATTGATAGTTTTAATATAGCTAGCTAACAACATAAACTGATCATCGATAGGTTCAATATTAGCAGGATTGTTCTTCAAACGAACAATTGCATTTTCAGTACCAATTGTTGGGAATGTGAATTCGACCATGTCTTCATTAGGCATCTTCAACTGCTTTGAAGGCAAATGATTGTTGTAATGTTCTATATTCAACTTCTCAAATGTAAATTCGTGTAGAGACTGTGCACCACATTCTGGACAAGTACATTTGATTTGAATTGGACGATTCTTATAAGTGATATTTCTGATGTAATAAATAAACCAAAGCTTATCGTTAGTGAGAATATCAGTTATTTCAACACCTTGAACACGCTTGGACAAAATTTTGTAAAGAACCTGATTTACACTTCCTTCAATGTTAGTTAAATCTTTCAAATCCATACCAGTGAAAGGTGTAACGTAAATATCATTCTGATAGAACACCCCATTAGATGGCAGCATAGATTTATCTAATAAGATTCCATCATGTTTTTTTACTGTTTGTAATGAAGGATTGTTAATAATATCTTGTGGAGTAAGATTTTTGTCGTCTTTAATTTCTCTCATAATAACCTCATATATAATATTTATTATCTTCAGTTTATAACATATTCTCTTTATCTGACGATATAAAATATAAATAAAAATTTTGAACTGAGAAAGTTGCAGTTTTATGGCTCGCTAATCCATTCAGGATCTACACCAGCCAATGCAAAGTCTGCACATACTCTTGTATGTTCTCTAAACCATTTATCATCTTTATCACCAGAAAATGCTGTACAATGCGCAATAAATTTACGAATTGATGCAGTAATCGTAGTATTGTATAGTGCAGTTGTGCTTGATACAAGTGGTACAGCAGAATATGGGAAGAATATATCGTTTCTTGTGTACATACGTAATGCATATGCATCTTGTAAACGATCTGGATTGTTAATGTTAAAATCCATCGCAGATACTAAATATGCAGAAGATTCACCATAGTCGTTTTGTCCAATTGCTGAAAATGTAACTGGTTTACGTACATTTCCATCTGGAATGCCAAATGCAGAAGAGAATGAACTTGGCACAATACCAACATACTCAATCATATAAACTGGATGTCCAGAATATGATGCACTAGTTGCAGCATTTCTATAACCATTCGTAATTAAACGGTCTGCTGATAAAAAGTCATTATAACTATCTGAATCAGCTACATTACCTGTCAATACATTTACACGACCAGTATTTGGAATACCACTTAAACGTGAACCAAAGCCTGATGCGAATACGTTATCATAATCTTCTATTGCAGTCGTAGATACAGCTAAGTTAGGACGCCATTTGTAAATATCTGCGATATAAATTGTAGGTGCATTTGTAAATTGAACAATTGCAGGATCACTATATTCGTCCTTTTTGGCGGCTGAATCATAGAATTGAAAATCAATGTCACCAAAATGTGGAAAATCTGCCATAGATAATACTAATGTCACGTTTGTAAATTTCTTATTATTTACACGTGGATCAGCATCAGTTCTATTTTGTTTATCGACTGCATATTGAGCAATCGAATAGTTTTTAATCTGTGCATTGTAATATTTCGGATTATGATTTGGGTCTGTTGCACTATCTTGAGCATTTGTAACATCCAACGTAAAACGTTCACTATCCATAGTGAATCTATCAGTAATTACTACTTCGCAATGCTTAAATTCTGAATTGAAAAACTGAATCATGCATTCAATTCTTACGTAAGTATGAGCATACAATGTAACGTCTTTAATACCATTTCTATTAAAGAACGTTGGATATTTTGTAGCACTAAAATCTACTGAATTATCATGTTCTACTACTAGTAAAACTCTGTCATCAGAAGTAGATTTCGCTTTACTGCGATATAGTAATTTACGAGTTCTAGTTGTGCTCATTATTATCTTCCGTATGTGTAATTCAACATTACTCTCACGACTGAAATTTCGTTAGGTAATGTATAGTTTACAATGTTGTTGTTATCGTCCAAGATAGAATCTTCAATAATGTACTTTACGCACTTATAAATGTCAGTATAATCACTCTTTTCTAACGCTGTATTTTCATCTGCATCACAAACAATAAAGTTGAATGATTTTTCATTTAAAGCGTTTAATGAATATTTGTTCGTTTGTCTTGTTTGTTCTACAATTCTTTCGCTAATTTTATTACCATTAACTGCATAAGTTTCAGCAGTGTAAGGTCTGACAACTGGAGTTTGAGTAGTACCGCT
>Ga0255342_1003488_pt1 | contig 17385 bp, 7 predicted proteins | sample wastewater_treat_3_FD_192416 | JGI IMG/M metagenome (GOLD analysis project Ga0255342, IMG submission 192416) | Wastewater microbial communities from Lulu Island WWTP, Vancouver, Canada - plant14 | ecosystem: Engineered > WWTP > Wastewater > Unclassified | place: Canada: Vancouver, British...
AGATAAAAATATTGAGGACTTAAGAAGGGAAAAAGATCAAGTAGAGGAAGAGCTTAATAATAAGATTAAAGAGCTTGAGGACAGGCTAGAGCAAGAAAGGGCTGAGAATGAGAAAGACAAAGAAGAACTTGATAATAAAGTCTCTGACCTTAATGATAAGATTGACCAATTAGACAAGGAAAAAGAGGAAATAGAAGACCAACTTGAAAAGGAAATAGAAGGTTCTAAGGCAGAAAGAGATGAGTTACGGAATAGTATTGAGAACCTAGAGGATAAAATTGAACAATTAGCTAAGGATAAGGACTTACTTGAAGAGGATTTAAGAAAAAAATTAGATAAGGTGAACAAGGATATAGAAGCCTTAAAAAAAGCAAGAGAAGATATGGAAGAAGAGCTTAGAAATCAAAAAAACCAATCAAGTAAGGACAAGGAGAGGCTAAATTATGAGATAAATAAGCTTGATGACAAAATTTATAAGCTAAATAAGGAGAAGGACAAGCTGGTAAAAGACAATGAGAAATATAGGGAGAAATTTGAAAGCCTTGAAAATGATATAAGAGATTTAAGGGAAAGCCTTGAAAAAGAAAAGGATAAGAACAACTTAAAAGATATGGATCTTCCAGAAGGTATCAAGGCTAATCAATGGTATCCTGAAAAATTAATAAGCCTACCTGATAAAAAGACCTATGATGATGGGGAAGATATTGATATGACAGGAATGAAGATGAGATTTACACGTGTAATAAAAAGAAATGGACAATATATAAGAGAAACTGAAGATGTAGATTACAAGGATTTTAAGAAGGGCTATAGGGGATGGGAGTTTAATCTAAAGACCAAAACTGCTAAATATAATGAGAGTACCCAAGGCAAGATGAAAATTATATATACATTTACCCTTAAATACCCTAATCAGTCCTGGTAGAAAGATAAATAGATAGACGATAGTGGCCCAGATAAGTAGATATATCTGGGTCGCTATTTTTTTGTCCAAAAATAAAAGGGAGGAGATATTTTGAAATTAGTAATAGCAGAAAAGCCCAGTGTAGCAATGGCTATAGCTAAAGTATTAGGTGCAAATTTAAGAAAAGATGGATATATTGAGGGAAATAATTATATTATAAGCTGGTGTGTAGGACATCTTATTGGAATGAGTAATCCTGAAAGTTATGATGAAAAGTATAGAAAATGGAATATAGAAGATCTTCCGATTTTTCCTGATAATTATAAATATGAAGTTTCAAAGTACACTAAGAAACAATATGGTATTTTAAGGAAACTATTAACAGATAAGAAGGTTAGAGAGGTTATAAATGCCTGTGATGCAGCAAGGGAAGGAGAGCTTATCTTTAGACTGGTCTATAATCAAGCAAAGTGTAAAAAGCCTGTTAAAAGACTTTGGATTTCATCCATGGAGGATAGGGCAATAGAAGAAGGTTTTAATAATCTTAAAGATGGGAGGGAATATGAAAACTTATATCAGTCAGCATTAGCAAGGAGTCAAGCAGATTGGCTAGTTGGAATGAATCTTTCTAGGTATTACTCTTGCCTTTACACTAATAATTATTCAGTTGGTAGGGTACAAACACCAACCCTTGCAATGGTAGTAGCTAGGGATAAGGCCATAAGAAATTTTGTGAAAGAAAAGTATTTTACAGTCCAGATAAATGGACAAGATATTGACCTAGAGACATCAAGGATTAATGAAAAAGAAAAAGCAGAAAAACTTATACTATCTATCCCTGAATACCTTGAAATAAAGGAAGTAGAGAAGAAAAGAAAGATAACAAGACCAGATAAGCTTTATGATTTAACAACACTTCAAAGAGAGTGTAATAAGTATTTTGGCTATAGTGCAAAGCAGACCCTAGACTATGCCCAAAGTTTATACGAAAAGAAACTTATAACCTATCCTAGAACAGATAGTAGATTTCTTACTGATGATATGATCTCTAGTGTTAAGACCTATGTAGATTCCTTTGGCAATGATTTTGATGAAAAGAACTTCAAGAGTAATTTTGATTCTAAGAAGGTCCAGGATCACCACGCCATAATTCCAACAAATGAGTCTTTAAACTTTGATACTAGCAGTTTACTAGGCTCAGAAGAAAAGGTTTTTGAACTTATTAAAGTCAAACTTTTAGCAGCAAGAGCATCTAGTCTAATTACTGAAAATACTAAGATTATCTGTGATGTGGGAGACTATGAATTTACAAGTAGGGGGACAGTAGTAATAGATGAGGGTAACACAAGATACCTTACTTCATATATAAAGAAAAAAGAAGATAAGCTTCTTCCGAAACTAGACAAGGGAGACAGGCTTAAGGTTATAGATAAGAAAATAAATGAAAAATATACAAACCCACCTAGGCTATATACAGAGGATACTCTACTTAAGGATATGGAACTTGCAGGTAGAGATGCAAAAGAGGATTTAGATTGCAAGGGAATAGGAACACCTGCCACCAGAGCTGGAATAATAGAAAACCTAATTCAGAAAGAGCTTATAAAAAGAGATGAAAGAAAGCTTATTTCAACAGAAAAGGGAGAGCAGTTAGTCTCTTTTGTAGCAGATTTTCTTAAAAATCCAAATACTACAGTAGATTGGGAAATAAAACTACATGAAATCTCAGAGGGAAAAGTTAAGTTAAAGGATTTTATAGGAGATGTAGAAAATAAAATAAGGGAAGTTCTTTTAAGGGGATGAAGCTTGTAGAACTTTTCGGAGGTATAGGAGCAATAAGGAAGGCCTATATGAGTAGCAAGATTCCCTTTGAGATTGTAGATTATGTTGAAATAGATAAAAACTGTGTAAAAAGCTATAATGCCTTATATAATGAAAACTATAAGCCAAGAAATGTATGTGGTTACAACCTTCCAGATAAAGAAATAGATCTATTAATGCATGGCAGTCCCTGCCAGGATTTTTCTAGGATAGGGGAAAAGCAAGGAGGAGAAAAAGGAAGTGGAACAAGAAGTAGTCTTTTATTTGAAACAATAAGGATAATAGAAGAAAGACAAGATAAGCCCAAATGGGTAATCTGGGAAAATGTAAAGGGAGTTCTCGATAAAAACATGAGAGCTTCCTTTTTTTATTATCTAAAGGAAATGGAAAGATTAGGCTATGAAACAAAGTATGAAATCCTTAATTCAATGGATTTTGGTATACCTCAAAAAAGAGAAAGAATTTTTGCTATTAGCTATTTAGGTAGAAATCCTTTTAAATTTAGCAATCTAAGGCATCAAGAAGCCAAGCATTTATCAGATTTTCTTGAATGTGATGTAATGGAGAGATATGGAGATATATTTTTAGTTAAGCAAGCTTCAATGTTAAAAATACTCAATGATCCATCCTATAAACCCCAATTTCAAGGAAGACTACAAATAATAGAAGACTTTTGCTATACCATATCTACTAAGCAAGTAAGAGTCCCTAATTCTGGCATACTGGCCATAGGAAATAATAGATACAGATATCTTACGGAAAGGGAATGCTTTAGGTTAATGGGATTTGATGATAGTGATTTTGATAAGCTTATAAATATATTTCCCAGAAGAAAGGACTGTATGTCTAGTATCCTCTATAAGCAGGCTGGTAATAGCATAGTAGTTAATGTATTGGAAGAAATAATAAAGGAAATTCATAATTGTAGTTTATAAGTTTATTTTAAATATGCAAGGAGGAGGAAAAGGTGAGAATAAATGACTTTGAACATTTAATAGAAGAAATTAAATCAAAGGCTCTATCTTCTAGTGATGAGTATATTTCCCTAATGAAAACTGTTGGAAATAATTATAAGTATGATTTTATTAGCCAACTTAGTATTTATAACCAGAATACTAGTGCAAGAGCCTGTGGGGAATTTGATTTTTGGAGAAAGAAATTTAATAGAACTGTAAAACGAGGAGAAAAAGGAATTCCCATATATAAGAATTATGGAGAATATGGTAAAGTAACCTACATCTTTGACCTTAGCCAAACAGTATCAATGTCAAGAGCAACAAATCAAGTTGAGTTATGGAAACTAAATAATGGAGAAGAAAGCTTAAAAGAAGCTTTAGGGCTTCATGGTGCTTTTAATGAAGATGAAATAAAGGATATGACAATAGATGAAATCCTTGAAAATATTGCATATAGAGAAGTAATAAGCAGGGGTAATTATGTCTTAAATGAACTTAAGGTAGCTCCTAGTAGTAGGAAGATATTTAATGATTTTCTTACAGAGTCTATAAAAATAGGCTATGCTAGTAGACTTGATATAAATTATGAGGTAGATAGAGGTAAAATTAATAATATTCTAGGAAGTCTTGATGAAATTTCCTTATCAATAGTAGGAAATGAGCTAAATTCAATGGTTGCAAGTATCCTCGAAAGAACAGTTACTATAGATAAAGAAATTGATAAAAATAAGGTGCTGACAAAGAGACCAGCAGAGCGGTACAATGAAAATATAGAAGATAGAGATAGTGAAGAGAATATAGGAGGGATAGATGATGAATTTCGAGGAAATGCTGGAAACATACCAGAAGGAAGAGAAGATAGAGAACGAATATCAGATGATTTTTGGACAATGCGAAACACAGGAAGAGATAATCTTGAAGATGAAGGACGTGTCGGAAGAAGTTCTGATGAAAGATCAGACCTACCAGACCCACAGGTTCGCCAAGGCCAGACTGAACTTTATAGCAAAGGAGAAGGAGGATTTATTCCAAGAGATGTTCCTAGACAAGAGCCTAATGAAACACTTGCTAGAGGTAGAAGAGACAGCCAGGAACTTTATAGAGATGGAAAAACCGAGGATGATGGAGAGCTTTGGACTGACAGAGAAGTTAAAGGAAGAGGATCAGATGAAGTGGGTAGGACTCATGGAGAACCTGAACCACCAACTGAGGGAAATGGCCATGAAGGAGTTCATTTACAACTAGATGAAGAATTAGGTAAAGATGGGAACCAGGAGGTAGAGGATGAATCTACTTCCTTTTTTATTCCCCAATATTACTCCAAAGAAAATCCAAAGGAGCTTATGAATGATGAAATTTTAGAAAAAGTTCCTACGTTAGGAGAAACAGAAGAAGTAGCAGCTGGGGATAAGACAGTCCACGCAGCCTATATTATTCCTTTTAGAAGTAATTGGACCTGGTATTTAACAGAATATGACCCTGAAACAGAAGATGCCTTTGGCCTTGTAGCAGGCATAGAAACAGAATGGGGCTACTTTAATCTTAAGGAACTTAGGGAAGTTGGAGCAGAAAGACTTATACTTGAAGATTTTCCCAAGACCTTTAGGGAATTAAGAGACAGTGAACTAAAAAAACAATTAAGCGAAGATGAAATTCATATGGTATTCTTTGGGCAGCTTGATAGTCCTATAGAGGTGGAAACCAGAGACGAAATAGATCCAGAAATACTTTTCATGCAAGGAGAAGAATTAAAAGAAAGACCAATTACAAAAGATAGTGTTATAAAAATGTGGGATAATCCCTTTATTGTTAAAGCTATAAAAGAGGAACTCCTATCTATTGAAATTCTTCCCTATGAACTTAAGGGTGAGTATATTCTTGATGAAAGGCAAGTTAGAAGGCTTCAATTTGAAGATATTGATGAACTAAATGAATTTCTTTATGGGGCAGAGCTTTATGATTTTGATTCTGAAAAATCCAAAGAAGTAGAACAAATGACTTTTTCTCTTGATAACCTAGAAGATAATGAGGATATGCAAGAAGAAATCATAGAAAGACCAGGAGCTAAAAACTTTGTGATTACAGATGAGGTGTTAGCAGAAAGCCTTCCACCACAAGAAAGGCTAGAAAACAATATCAATGCTATTAGGGTTCTTAAAAGATTAGAAGAGGAGGATAGAGACGCAAGTAGTGAAGAACAAGAAATACTAGCTAGGTATGTAGGCTGGGGAGGCTTATCAGATGTATTTGACGAAAGTAAGTCTGGTCAATGGGAAAGAGCTAGAAATTTCCTTAAGGAAAATCTAAGTCCAAGTGAATATGAGGCTTGTGAAGAGTCTACTCTTACAGCCTTCTACACACCTAGGCCAGTTATAGATGGAATTTATCAAGCACTTGAGAACATGGGCTTTGAAAAAGGGAACATACTTGAGCCTTCATGTGGGGTTGGTAGCTTTATGGGTAGCCTTCCTGAAAGTATGAAAGAATCAAAGGTATATGGTGTAGAGCTTGACAGTATCTCAGGAAATATTGCAAAGAAACTATATCCAGAAAACAAGGTCCAGGTAAAAGGATTTGAGGAAACATCATTTTCTAATAACTTTTTCGATGTGGCGGTTGGAAATGTGCCCTTTGGTGAATTTAAGGTTAGTGACAGAGCCTATGATAAAAATAATTTTCTTATCCATGACTATTTCTTTGCCAAATCCATAGATAAGGTTAGAAGTGGTGGTGTTATTGCCTTTATTACTTCCAGTGGAACCCTAGATAAAAAAGATGATTCTATTCGTAGATATATAGGGGCTAGGTGTGAACTATTAGGTGCTATAAGATTACCCAATAACACCTTTAAAGGTATGGCAGGAACAGAAGTAACCAGTGATATTATTTTTCTTCAAAAGAAGGATTCAGTAATAGAAAGAGAAGAGTCCTGGTATGAATTAAAAACTGATGCAAATGGCCTTAATTACAATAGCTACTTCATAGAAAACCCTGAAATGCTTCTAGGTCAAATGGTAGAGGTATCAGGTAGATTTGGTAAGACCCTAGCTTGTATGCCAAAAGATAATCAGGAATTAAAGGCAGATCTTTTTGAAGCAATTAAGAATATTAAAGGTAAGATTGAACCAATAAAGATAGAAAGAGAAAATGAAGAAAGTGAGCCTGAAATTATTCCTGCTGATGAAGGAGTAAAGAACTTTTCCTTTACTGAAAAAGATGGAAAAATCTATATGAGAGAAGATTCTATCATGAGAGAAGTTGATAAAAATGATAGAGATCTAGAAAAAATAAGGGACTATATAGCCTTAGGAAAAGCCCTTAGGAAGGTAATAGATTCTCAACTTGAGGATGAAAGTGAAGATAAAATAAGGGAAAGTCAGAACCATCTGAATAAAATTTATGACAATTTTTCCGAGAAACATGGTTATATAAATGGAACAATGAATACTAGGCTTTTATCTGAAGATAGTAACTTTGCCCTTATTTCAAGTATTGAAAAGTTAGAAGAGGGAAGGTTTAAGGGAAAAGGAGATATATTTACAAAAAGGACAATTAAAAAAGCTGTTCCTGTTAGCCATGTTGATAGTCCAGATGAGGCACTTATCCTTTCTATTGCTGAAAAAGGCAGAGTAGACCTAGCCTATATGGAAGAGCTTACTGATATTAAGGAAAGGGACTTATTAGACAGCCTAAAGGGGAAAATCTTTCTTGATATTAAAGAGTTTGATAGAGAAAATAATGCCCTACCTTTTACTGAGAAAGAAAAGGACAATCCTATGGCCTTTAATTATGTAAGTGCAGATGAATATCTAAGTGGGAATATAAGAGATAAAATTAATGTCTTAGAGGAATATATTGCAAGTACTGAAAGAAGTCTACGCTTTATAAATGAAGAGGATAATTTAAATCTAAGGGAAATAGAAAAGAATCTAAGTAATTTAAAGATGCAAAGAGAAAGCCTTAAAGAAGTAATGCCTAAAGACCTTACTGCATCAGAAATTACAGTAAGGTTAGGGGCAACCTGGGTACCAGCTAAGGATGTTGAAGACTTTATGTTTGAAACCCTTAAGACACCAGGATTTGCAAGATGGGATATTAATGTTAGGTATTCATCCTTTACTGCTGAATGGAGGATAGAAGGTAAAAGTAAAGACAGGGGAAATGACCTAGCCAATATGACCTATGGAACTAGTAGGGTAAATGCCTATAAAATAATCGAAGATGCTCTTAACCTCAAGGAAACTAAGGTATGGGATAGGGTAACTAATCCAGATGGTAGTACATCTTCTGTTTTAAATAAGAAAGAAACTATGTTGGCAAGTCAAAAACAAGAACTGTTAAAAGAGGAGTTTAAAAACTGGATATTTAATGAGCCAGATAGAAGGCATAGGCTAGAAAAAATATACAATGAAAGATTTAATTCAGTACGTAATAGGGAATATGATGGTTCTAATTTACATTTTGAAGGGATGAATACTAGTATAATTCTAAAAGACCATCAAAAAAATGCAGTTGCAAGGACTCTATATGGTGGAAATTCTCTTCTTGCCCATACAGTAGGAGCAGGTAAGACCTTTGAAATGATAGCCTCAGCAATGGAATCTAAAAGACTTGGAATGAGTAGCAAGGCCTTATTTGTAGTTCCTAATCACCTAACAGAGCAAATAGGCAGGGATTTTATGGAACTTTATCCAGGGGCAAATATTATGGTTGCTACAAAGAAAGATTTTCAGCCAAATAATAGAAAGAGGTTTATAGGTAAGATTGCAACAGGAGAATATGATGCAGTTATTATAGGTCATTCTCAGTTTGAAAAGATCCCTATGAGTAAGGAATACCAAGAGAACCATATAAGAAGCGAAATAGAAGGAATACTCCAATATATTGAAGAGTATAAGTACGATAGAAGTCAGAATTTCACAGTAAAGCAGTTACAAAATACAAAAAAGAAACTTGAGGGAAGACTTAAGAAATTAAATGATGACTTTAAAAAAGATGATGTAGTAACCTTTGAAGAACTTGGTGTTGATAAGCTTTACGTAGATGAAGCCCATAACTATAAGAATCTATTTCTTTATACAAAGATGAGAAATGTAGCTGGAATAGGTCAAAGTGAAGCCCTTAAATCTTCAGATATGTTTATGAAGTGTAGATATCTAGATGAAATGACTGGTGGAAGGGGTGTTGTCTTTGCTACAGGAACCCCAGTATCTAATAGTATGACTGAACTCTATACAATGCAAAGATACTTACAATTTGATGAATTAGAAAAAAACAACTTACACCATTTTGACTCTTGGGCCAGTACCTTTGGAGAAACTGTAACAGCAGTTGAACTTTCTCCTGAAGGAGATAAGTATAGAGCAAAAACCAGGTTTAGTAAATTCTATAATCTACCTGAGCTTATGGCTATGTTTAAGGAAGTAGCAGATATTAAAACAGCAGATATGCTAGATTTGGCTGTTCCTGAGGCTGAATATGAAACTATAGTAACAATGCCTACCCAGGAGCAGAAAGAGGTCTTAAAAGGCATTTCTGAGCGTGCAGATAGGGTTAGAGATAGAAGGGTTGAGCCAGAAGAAGATAACATGCTTAAAATTACCAATGACGGTAAAAAGCTAGCTCTTGACCAAAGACTTATTAATCCCCTATTACCTGATGATCCAAATAGTAAGGTTAATGTATGCGTAAAAAACATCTTTTCCATATGGGATAAGACAAGAGAGAATAAGTCTACCCAACTAGTATTTTCAGATATGTCCACACCCAAAAATGATGGGACATTTAATGTTTATGATGATATAAAAGATAAACTTTTGGCTCTTGGAGTTCCTGAAAAGGAAATAGCCTTTATCCATGATGCCAATACAGAAAAGCAAAAAGATGAATTATTTGCAAGAGTGAGAAAGGGTAAGGTAAGGATTCTTTTAGGTTCTACACAAAAGATGGGGACAGGTACAAATGTGCAAGAAAGACTTATAGCAACTCATGATCTTGATGTACCTTGGAGACCTGCTGATTTAGAGCAAAGAGCAGGTCGTATAGTAAGGCGTGGTAATAGAAATGATAAGGTTAAAATATTTAGGTATGTTACTGAGAACACCTTTGATAGCTACCTCTGGCAAACCATAGAAAATAAGCAAAAATTTATATCTCAGATTATGACCTCTAAGACACCTGCCAGGGTAGCAGAAGATGTTGATGAAAATACCCTATCCTATGCCGAAATAAAAGCCCTAGCAACAGGCAATCCCCTTATAAAAGAAAAAATGGACTTAGATATTGAAGTTACAAAATTAAAAATGATGGAAGGAAACTATAAGAGCAATCTTTATAGCTTAGAAGATAAGATTATAAAGACCTATCCTAGAGAAATAGAAAGGTATGAGAAGTTAATTGAGGGAGCAAAAAAAGATATAGCTAGGATAGAGCCACAAGCCGCAGGAGATAATAAATTTACCTTTATCAAAATTGGAGATGAACTTATTAAGGATAGAAAAGAAGCAGGAGATAAAATCTTAGAAGCAGTTAAGGGAATAAAGCTTAATGATAAAAAAGTCATAGGTGAATATAGGGGTTTTCCAATAGAGATAACTTACAATATCATAACCAATGAGCATAACTTTAACTTAAAGGGGGCCAATAATCATTATGGAGACCTAGGGCAAAATAGGGATGGGAATATTACTAGGATGGATAATGTCTTAGAAAAGATACCAGATAGCTTGAAGCAATTTGAGGAAAAGCTATTAGCTACAAAGGAACAATTAGAAATAGCTAAAGAAGAAGTAAAAAAGCCTTTTGACAAAGAAGAGGAATTAAAGAATAAGGTGGCAAGGCTGGCTGAAATTAATAAGCTTTTAGATATGGGAGAAGTAGAGGAATTAGAAAACCTAAATCCTCTTATTGAAGATGTGAAAAGGGCAATAATTGACTATTGCAATATGGAATTTGGAGAAGACTATGCCTATGAAGATTTTAATACCCTCTTCCCAGATGAAGGCCATATTGGCCTGGCCTACACTACTACAAAAGATGGGAAACATGAAATCCAGTATGAAATAAGTCTTAAAGACTATTCTAGAACCCAATATGTAGATGATAAGGAAGTATCTCATCTAAATTATCTTGAAGGAGAAGGTGGTGAAGCAGTAAGCAAAGAAACAGCCCTTGAATTATTATTAGCAGATATTAAACATGGTGACTTTAATGATTTTGTTAGAGTAAATGAAAAAGACCTAAAAGAGAAACTAGGGCTTGAAATTGACGATGATGGAAATTTTTATGATCCACTTTCCCTAGATATGGATAATGATGGCATCCCTGATAGGTATGACAATGATTTTAGGAGTAGCAACTATTTTGAATCTATCTATGATGTAGATGGACTTAAAAAAGATGATAAGGAGTCTACACTTGGAAAACTTGAAAAATATAAGTCTAAAGTTAAGGATGAATTTTCCCTATCCCAAGAAGATGGAGAAAAAGATAAGTATAAGGGAGCAAGATAAAAACAAAATTTATGAAAAACATTATAGAAATTTTGAGGAGGAATATTATGCTTAGTGAAAAAAATAAATTATTAGAATATTTTGGGCTAAATAGCTATAGCGAAATGGTGGACTATATTAGGGACAATCCAGGAGATGAAAAGGTTAAGGAAATAAAGGAATTATTTGAAATCTATTCTACAGACCTTGATTGGGAGGTGGATAGGGATGAAAAATAACTTATATAAAGAATTTAATTGTAATAGTAAGGAAGAACTTTATGAGAAAATAAAAAGACAAGATAATGATGTAAAACCACTTTTGGAGTTCTTAGATTATGCTAGAGCTAATATTAAAAATAATAAAAAAGCAATAGATGGTCCCGATGTCTTTGTAGACTATGTAAAGTCAACAACTTTACCTACTAAAGATACTGGGACTATTATTTTTGTAAATACAAAAAATCATCCTGTCCATTTAAAAAGAACTAGGCTAAGCTGGAAAAATAGCATAAAGGAAGCTCTTAAAGAAGGCTTATTAGCAGGTGCTAACAGGGTGTTTATAGCTTTTTCTAATGAAACACCCTATGAAAGAATGGAAGAAACCAAAGATTATTTTGAAAAAATAGGAATGAAAGTTATAGATACCATTGGCTATGGCAAGGAAGATAATAGTTTCTTATCAAGGATGGCAGGAAAAACTTACTATCCATCTATATCCTATGGGTTGGCAAATGACTCTGAAACTGAGTACAAAGAAAAAGATTACAGTCTAGAAGGAAAATATGAGGATTTTGCCAGCTATTTTGCTAGTAATGAGTTAATAAATCTTAATGTAATAGATAATGTGGAAGAGATAAAGGAATTACTAAAAATTGGCTTTCAACATCATCAGCAAGAGGTTTTTGGAATGTTAATTTATAATAGTGACGAAAAGATAATTGGAACTGAGGAACTTTTTAAGGGATCAACAGATTCTTCTATAGTGGATTTAAAAATAATGGCTAGATCTTTACTTGATTATCAAGATGTGAAGGGATTTGCAGTATTTCATAACCACCCTAGTGGTAACCCTACTCCAAGTAAGGAGGACATAGCAATGACACAAAGATTAGAAAATATGACAGAAATATTTGAAATAGAGATTTTAGATCATTTTATAGTAGGTAAGGAGAAAACCCTATCTTTTTCACAAGATGTTAGTGGCTTTAAAAGCCATAATTCAAACTATCAAGACAAGATAGAAGGTGTATCTATTGTTAAGGAGCCTAATGATAATTATTTGGCGAATTATTTGCAGAAAAAAGAAGGCTCAACAATTGATGCACTCAATAAAATGATAGATGAGGACTACGAAGGCTTTGTTAAGGCTCTCATTAGCATAGAAAATGGTATAGAAGATCCAAAGCTATTAGATGAGCTATATGATAAGTTTATGCAAAATGATGGAGTAAATCTAATTAATGACTACTTTGATGAACTTATATATGACCTAGAGTATGATGTTACAAGGGGTAGAGAAAGGGATGTAGGATCAACCCAAATACCAAGTAAGGAAAAAGAGCTTTTTAATAAAATAGATGGATTTGTAGAGGCTTATACAGACTTATCTAATGCTATGTATGACATAGATTATGACTTTGCAGAAGCTTACCCACTAGAGAAATCTTTTCATGATATTGACTTTATAAGTTGGGCTGAAACAAGCAAACTAAATATATCTGAAGAGAGTAAAAATAAAAACTTGGAAAAAACAAATGCTATAAAAGATAAAAAGGATAATAAAAAAGAATCTACTATTGAAAAACTTAACAAACTTAAAGATAAGGTTGCAAAGGACAGTGGGGATAAGCTAGAAGACAAGCTAGGGGATAAGAAGAAGGATAGGGAAATATAGGGTCAGTAGAACCAGAGACTACTGGATATGGGCAGGCTTCGGCCTGCTCTTTTTTTACTGTTGCCAAATGAAGCATGTAATAGTAAAATAAGAGTTAAGTAATACTTTAATAAGAATTGCGGGGTGCAATATGGAAATAAAAATGTTTTATAAAACTCAAAGAGAGTTGGGAGAAGTTTTGAATAGAGTAGTAGATTCATATTGGTCTGACCAAATAGATGAAAATACTCTTATTAAAACAATAAAATATCTCTATGAAAACAATTCTTCTAAAATGGTAAAGGATGGCACTTTCACTACTGTCTTAAAGCAACAATGTGGGAAGAGAAGGTTAGAGGTAATCAATAAAATCTTGAATATAGAGGAAGATTATTGATATGGCTGAAATATATACAAAATACAACTTTGATTTAGATTTAATAAAGAGAAATAAGCTACTAGGCCTACTTTGTATGAGCGCTGATGAGTTTTTAAGGCATATAGAAGTAAAAGACTTAAGCATAATTAATCTAGGCTTAGATTTAAGTCATAAGCTTAAAGAATACCCTATGGAATATAGAAATAGTAAAGTCTTAGATGAACTAACAAATATATTAGCCAAAGCCCAAACAGAATATATTGTGGTGAAAAATATAGACATCTTATTTAACCCAGATTATAAACTCAATATCCTAAGCTACTTTATAAATTTATCTAGAAGTAGGCTAATATTTGTAGAATGGCCAGGCAGGCTAAAAGGTAGAATGCTAGAATACGCTGATATAAATTCACCTGACTACCATAAATATAATATTGATGATTATAAGATTATTCTTATTAAGTAGAGAGGAGCTTAAAAATGAAATATTCAGATATTATTAATTTTAATCCCATCCAAACAGTAATTCAATTAAAGGATGCCAATGATGAAACTAAAGCTAAAAACTTAGTAGAATCTTATGTTATGTCTGATGAAATGGCAGAAAAATTTAATGGAGGCATCTTAGAAGAACTACAATTTGATGAGGTAATAGATAATAAGGGAGTACTTATAGTAGGTAATTATGGAACGGGTAAAAGTCACCTAATGTCTCTTATATCAGCCATTGCCAATAATGCTGATAATCTTAATTATCTAGGTAATAAAAAGTTTGCTGGCTATTCAGAGAAAATAGCTGGTAAGTTTGAAGTCTTAAGAATTGAAATAGGATCAGTAAGTAACTCCCTTAGAAATATTGTAACTGGAGAGTTGGAAAGGGACTTAGAAAAAAGAGGTATTAAATTCGAATTTCCCAGTGCTGATAAAATCACAAACAACAAAGAAGCTTTAATTGAAATGATGTATAAATTTGAAGACAAGTATCCAGATAAGGGATATTTACTAGTGGTTGATGAGCTTTTAGATTATCTTAGGACTCGCAAGGAACAGGAACTAATACTAGACTTAAATTTTTTAAGAGAAGTGGGAGAGTTTATAAAAGATTCTAGATTTAGGCTTATTTGTGGTATCCAAGAACAACTATTTGACAATCCAACTTTTTCTTTTGTTGCTAATTCCCTTAATAGGGTTAAAGACAGGTTTGAACAGGTCATAATTAGAAAAGAAGATACTGCTTATGTGGTAGCAGAAAGAATTTTGGGAAAAAGCAAGGAGCAAAAAGCCATGGTAAGAGACCATCTGGCTCCCTACCATAAACTTTATTCAGGAATGTCAGAAAGAATTGGTGATTATGTAGACCTTTACCCTATTCATCCTGCCTACATAGATATATTTAATAGAGTATATATAGCCGAAAATAGGGAAGTCTTAAGGACCATATCATTAACGGTTGAATCCTTATTGGACAAGGATATCCCAGAGGAAGCTCCTGGAATAATATCCTTTGATTCATACTGGACCTTCATTAAAGATAATTATGCTAGAAAATCCGAGTTTGAAGTTAAAGAAGTTATGGAGAAAAGCGGGGTCTTAGAAGAGAAAATCAAGAAGACCTTCCCAAAAGGGAAAGGAATCTACAAGGATATGGCTTTACAAATAATCTATGCCCTAAGCGTTCATAGATTAACTACCAGTGGCATAGATGTTAGAATAGGTTTAACAGCTGAAGATTTAAGAGATGACCTCTGTCTCTTTATGGAAAATATGCCTGAACTAGATGCTGATTTTCTTTTAGCAACAGTACAGACTTCAATAAATGAAGTTATAACCCTAGTTAGCGGACAGTTTATTGAACATAACAAAGATAATGGCCAGTATTTCCTAGATCTAAAAAAAGACATAGACTATGATGCAAAAATCCAGCAAAAAGTAGACATGATGATTCCAGAGGACTTTAATAGATATTTTAATAGTTTAATATATAGTGCCTTAGATTGGGATGCTGAGCAGTATGTGACAAACTTTGATATTTACGAGTATACCTTAAATTGGGAGTCAAGAAATGTATATAGGGAGGGTTATCTCTTTATGGGGCTACCTACTGAAAGGTCCACAGCCCAGCCACCAAGGGATTTTTATATCTATATACTACCTCCTTATCTTGATAAATCTAAGATAGAAAATCCAGAATCAGATGAAGTCCTATTTAAATTTATAAATAATGATGACTTCCATGAAAACTTAAGTCTTTTTGCAGCAGCCAGTGCCATGAGACAGGATGCAGCAGAACAAAACACAAAAAATATATACGGGAAAAAGGTAGAAACCTATAGAAAGAATTTGTTGAAATGGCTAAATGACAATAAAAACACCTGCTTTTCCCTTGTGCATCAAGGTAGTGAAAAAACTTTAATAGAAGCAACAGGAGGGAAATCTAGGTTACAAACAGACTTAAAAAGTTCTATTGACTTGGCATCTTCCATAGCCTTGGAAAACAGCTTCCAAGTAAAATACCCAGAATTCCCTAAATTTAAAAATAAGATTACCATAGAAAATAGGGCTGGGGTTTTAGAGAGGGTAATTAGGAGTTTTGCAGGTAAGCTAAGCCAGGATGTTATGGAATATCTAGATTCATTTGGCCTAATAAAGAATAGTAAAATTGATGTGACAGGCTCCAAATATGCTATGGAAATAGTAAAATTAGTTAAAGACCTACCAAGGCAGGGAGTCCTTAATCGTTCAGACTTTATAGAAGAAGTTTATGACAATAGCATGGTTAAAAAGTTCAATATAGATTTAGGCTACTTTACACCTGTTCTTCTAGCCTTGGTCTATGCAGGCCATATAACTATTACCTTAAAAGATAACAGGGTCCTATCGGCCTCTAATATGGAACTTACAGCTAAACTAGGCAATATGGATATGCAAGAATTTAAATATATATCAAAACCTAAAGAGGCTGCAATGGTAGAAATAAGCAAACTTTTAGAAGTTTTAAAACTACCTACTGGCCTAGCTTCAAGTCCTAAGGAATTAGAAAAAGGATTAGACAAAATACTAGAAACCTGCTCTGATTGGGCTGGTAAGGCTATAAACACCAAACAAGTAATAAATAATGATTTTAACCTTTGGGGAGAGCCACTTATCCAAGGCCATTTCTTAGAAAAATATGAAGGAGATATATCTATAGTTGTGGATGAATTTGGAGGATTTGCTAGTAAGTATAACACTCCAGCTAAATTCAACAACCTAAACTTGACCCTAGAGAGAATAGAAGAGATTGGAAGAGGAATAGAGAGCATTGACCTTATAAAGAATTATATAGACTTAAGGAATTCTACAGGAAACTTAATCAACTATATATCTAATATAGAAACCATGGACCTACCTAGTCAATTTACAAAAAAAATAAGCCAAGCCAAGGAAAGATTTAGGGACCAAAGAGACAGTTTAAAAGATGGAAAAGAATTAGAAGGTGTAATCTTTAATATTAGCTCTGATTTAAAGGAAATAAAGAAAGAATATATTGATTATTATATTAAAAAACACCAAAAGCTTAGACTTAATCATAAATCAGCTGTTAAATTAAACGAATTAAAAAACTCAAGGGAAATCACCAACTTGAACAGACTTAAAAATATAGAAGGAGTATTTTCTCTAGGACAATTATCTGCCCTTGAAAAAACCCTGTCAGACTTAAAAATCTGCTATGACTTGGAGGTAAAAGAACTTGAAGAAAGCCCTATTTGCAAGCATTGTAAATTAAAAGACCTAAGAGAAGATCTTGACTATAATAATAAGATTGACTCCTTGGAAGAGGAAGTTTTTAATCTTCTTTCCCAGTGGGAAGACTTACTTATCCAATATATTGAAGATCCTCTAGTCTTAGAAAATATGGACCTGCTTAACAAAGAGGAAAAAGAAATAGTAGAGTCTTTTATTAAAGAGAAGAAGCTTCCA
>Ga0255342_1003494_pt1 | contig 17357 bp, 8 predicted proteins | sample wastewater_treat_3_FD_192416 | JGI IMG/M metagenome (GOLD analysis project Ga0255342, IMG submission 192416) | Wastewater microbial communities from Lulu Island WWTP, Vancouver, Canada - plant14 | ecosystem: Engineered > WWTP > Wastewater > Unclassified | place: Canada: Vancouver, British...
CGTTTCGGCACCTCGCAACTGATCCTGGCCACGCTCGCGGAGGATGGCTCCGTTTCACAGGAGGTGCTGCTGGAAGAGCCCGACGGCATCATCCGCGACCCGGACCTTTCATTTGACGCAAAGATGCTGGTGTTCGCAAAGCGACGTAATCTTGAGAAGGACGACTACCACCTCTGGACGCTGAATCTGGAGACGCGCGAACTGAAGCAACTCACGTTCAATGGCCTGCTCAAAAAGGAAGCCGTGAAGGGACAGACCGCCGACTTCGATATGCCATGCAGCGACATTGAACCGTGCTGGCTACCGGACGGCTCGATCGTCTTCCAGTCCACGCGCTGCGGCCACTCGGTGGACTGTTGGCCGCTACCGGTCTCTAACCTTTTCCGCTGCGATGCGGACGGCAAGAACATCCGCCGTCTGGGATTTGACCAGGTGCAGACCTTCTATCCGCAGTTGCTGGAAGACGGCCGCGTATGCTACACGCGCTGGGAGTACAACGACCGCAGTGCGTCCGGCTTGCAGCAGCTCTTCGCGATGAACCCGGACGGCACGCGACAGACCGGCCTCTTCGCGAACAACAGCGAGTTTCCCTTCTCGCTCATGCACACGCGCGGCATCCCCGGTACGCGCGACATCATGATGCTCTCCTGCGGACACCATGTGGCGCAGAAAGGCCGTCTGGCAAAGGCACTCCTCGCCGAAGCCGATGACTACGCGAACTCCACCTACGACCCCGCGAAGTGCGTGTGGGGCATGAACACGAACCCCGTCGTGATGTACTTTCCCGGCAACCGCAAGATGATCATTCCGTGGTCGCAGTGGGACAATCCCAGCGGCCCCGCCGTTCCCAACATGCCGGGCATGTACTACGTGGCCGGCGCGGCAATGGATGCCAGCCCCGGCGTGCAGCCTGTCAGAATGCCGCGCGACTACCACTACAACGTTTTTGACGTACACACGCAGTTCGGTCCGCAGTGGGCGTATCCGTTCCCGCTCGGCGGCGGACGCTTTCTCGTCTCATTCATGCCGGAGGGGTGCCGCTACTACCGGGGTCCGTACTCCTCGCGCTTCGGCGTCTACGCGATGGACGAGACAGGCCGCCGCGAATTGCTCGCCTTCGACTGGGGCCAGCACTGCATGCAGCCGATCCCCGTCAAAAAGCGTGTGCCGCCGGCGCGGCGCTTGGCGGACATCGATTATTCGCAGGGTTTCGGCACCTACTATGTGCAGAACGTTTACGAGGGCGCGGCTATGGCGGGCGCGCCAACAGGCTGCGTCAAGAGGGTGCGCGTGATCGGCCTCGAATACCGTCCCGTCCACATCGGCTGGAACTGGCAGTACGGCTGGCACTCCACGCAGGGCAAGATCGGCACACCCATCGCCGTAGGCAACGGCGCGTACGACGTGAAACACGTCCTCGGCGAGGCAGACGTGGAGGCCGATGGCAGTTGCAGCTTTAGGGCTCCAGCGCGCACGCCGCTCTACTTCCAGCTCATCGATAAGGACGGCTGCTGCATCCAGACGATGCGGAGCTGGTCCACGCTGCAACCCGGCGAGATCAACGGTTGCGTCGGCTGCCACGAACATCCACATCAGGCGGGTATCGACTCCGCGCAGGCGATCGCTCTGCGGCGCGCGCCGCAGACACTGAAGCCTGTCCTGCCCGGCGGTGACGCGCATCCATTCCTTGCGGCACTGGAGAAGGAGGGTCCGCTAGCGAGTCTGGACAACTGGATGGGGCTCAACCAGACCAAGGCGGTGGTGGATACGGAGCAGAACGACGGCTTCAGTTTCACACGCCTGATCCAGCCGATCCTTGATGCGAAGTGCATCGCCTGTCACGATGGCTCTGGCGACAAAGCCCCGGCGGAGATGGATCTGCGCGGCACGCGCGGTCAGTTGCCGCCTTCGGATGACCAGTCGAAACGCAAATACTCAACCGCCTATCTGGCGCTCACGTACAAAGGCCAGTGCAACGAAAAGATCAACTTCGCGCACGGTCTCGGGTTCGCGCCCTTCAAGCCGCCTTACTCATTCGGCGCGGCGAGGAGTTCTGTGTGGCAGATGCTCGCGAAGGGACACGGCAAGGTGCGGCTGACGGACGCTGAACTGCGCACACTCGCCTGCTGGATCGACCTTGCCGTGCCGTTCTGCGGCTCGTACGTGGAGCGTCACGACTGGAACGACTGGTACCGGCAGCGTTACGAATACGCCTGCAACAAGCGCGCTGCATTCGCATGGCTGGAGTTGAATGAAATCCGGGAAAAGCTGCGTCAGCCGCCTGTGCCGCTGACCGGCTTTATCCCGAACATCGCCGAACCCCGCCGCCAGAAATACTGGAGCGAGTAAACAAAACATGCATGCGCGCGCCCTCCAACCTTCGCGTCTTCGCGCCTTCGCGTGAAACAACTCAAAGAAAGATCGTGCATATCTGCCATCCGGCGATGCCGGGGAGGGTCACCCGAAGCTCGTCACGCGATGCGTCGTGGACGCTCTCAAGAGGTACGTCCGGGCGTTGCGGAGAAGCCAGCACCGGCTTGAGCCCGCGCGGGTTGCGGATCTTTACCGTGAACGCGTCTGTATCGCCGATGGAGAGGTTGAGTAACGTCACGGAGTCGGTCTTGCCTTCTGCATCAATGCGCGGCAGGACACGCATGGCATGGGGCAAGTCGATACGCACCGGGAAGCGCCCGCCGCTTACTCGGTCGATCTCATCAAGCCACCGCTGCCGCGTTGAAACGAGCGGGTGCGTCTCGGGGATCAACTCAACAAACCCCTCCGCCTTGACCTTTGCGAAGTCCGCTTCCGTCATCGCTTTGCGCGACCGGTCGGTCGTGTACCAGACCTTGTGTTTCGCTGTCGCCTCGGCCACCGTCACCGGAATGCCGCACCGTGCCAACGCCAAGTCGGCATCATCGCTCAGCGAAAAGCCGCTCTGCTCAAACGCCTTCGATCCGAGGCAGCGCGCGACACCACCGAGCGAGGTCCGCAGAGTCGATGCCGAAAGCCGCTCGAAATAACTGCGCGCGCGGGCAATCGCCCTCACGAAGCGTTCGTAATCCTCGATCCGTTCCGGCTTCTCGCCGTCCGCCCAATAAAACGACACCGTGTCGCATCCGCTGGCGATCGCGAGTGCCGCTTCGGTGACGATCGCATTCGGCGATTTGTGCATCACCCGCCGCGGATAGGTCTCTTCTTCGTAGCAGACCGTCCCGCAAAGGCGACCGAGACGTCGGCTACGTTCAGCTTCACGGGTACACCACAGCGCTTTCTTAAGGAAGTCAAACGGCTGGTCTTCGCGATAGCAACCGTGCCCCGGTCGTACGCCCGACGGCACGCGCCCGTTCGCGGAGAGTTCGCGCAGAATCGGACCATAGTCACGCCCGTTCAGGGTGCAATCCGCGCTCACCGTCTGCAAGGCCAGCCGACACTCCGGTATCACCTCGTCCGCCGCCTTCCGCGCTGCCTTTCCATACAGCGCGAGCGACTCCTCGTTGAACGTGATCCATTCTAATCGGATCGGATCAAACTCCGCGCCTTCGAAAAGCCGCTTCACAAGTTCGTCGCGCGTGAGCATTGTACCCGCCTTCTGATTGAATGCCGCGAGACAGCGCGGACAAAAACAGCCCACCTTGCCGACGCCGAGCCTCAGATCGTCATCCAGCCAATATGTGACGGGCCGCAACTCTTCCAGCGTAGCCTTGACGAAGCGGTATGCGTAATCGAGCACAGCGGGCGAACGCGGACAGAGGCAGCGTTCTGTCGTCTTCTCACCATTCTTCCGTACCATCCAAGCATCATCCGGGAACGGCTCCGCCTCTTCACGGGCATAGACACCGGCGGCAGCCTGCGTTCCGGGCACGCCCACGTACACATAATCATGGCCGGTGGTGAGTCCCTGCTGGAACGAAAGCTGCATCCCCGCCTTCTCGATCCAAGGTCGCATCGCGGCCATCTTCTTCAGGTCTTCGCGGCACACCTCGATTTTGCACAGCGGCTGTCCGCCCCCATACCAGAACTCGTCAAAGGCGCCCTTATACTTGGCGTGCACCTCACAAGAGGCCTCAAAGAACTCCGGGTTGTGGACGGGACTGCCGGTAAGCCGGAACACGATAAGCGGATAATCCGCCGCGCTGACCACGCACGCAGCCGCGATAACCGCTGACAAGACGAATCTCTTCATGACAACGACTCCCACAAAAGGACGAGCAAGGGCGAGCGGACGTTCGTTCCTCCAGTGCTCCATACTTGAACGTTGAGCGTTCAACACTATTCTCCCAGCGGGATCACGGCCTTGACGCGGTAGAACTGCGCGGCGGGCGGCGAGCCGACGGGGGGGTCGGTGTCGGCACCGTATTCGTCAACGTCGCACACGCCGTCGCCGTCCGCGTCGTGCGCCCCGCCCGCCAGGGCGGTGAGGCCGCCGGTCATCCGCATCTCCCACGGGTCGGGGATGCCGTCACCATCGCTGTCCGGGCCCGCGCTCAGCACCGTCGTGCGGACGCCGCCGAGGCTGATCCAGCCGAGGTTTGCGCCGTACAGGCAGCCCGAGCAGTAAATTTATCGTCCTGCAGTGTCGCAGAAGCTGCCGTTATGCGTCAACATAGATTTTTCGACCGCGCGTAATCGGTTGGTGACAGGGGTGTGCGAAGATCATGCGTTTCTGATGAAAAGGGGAGCAGAGAGTCGGGAGCGCGGGCGTCCTCGCCCGCAACAACGTGTCTTGCAAAAGATTGATGCGCTCACTTCCTTTGGAAACCAAACCGCGCATCGGAATCTCGATCGGCCTTTCACAGAGCGGGCGGGGACGCCCGCATACACAAACCACGCACTAAACTCGCATGTCCCCTGTCACCAACCGATTACTCGACCGTATACTGGCGCTGGATCTCCCGGCAGTTCCGTCCTCTGTCCCGTGCTGCCGCCCTATTCCCCGCCCCGCTTTTACCAGATGGCAGTACCCGGTCACGCGCGCGGCGCACGCGATATTCGGCTCGCGATCAGGCGGTAGACCAGAGCGGCCACCAGTAGGACGCCTATGAGCTGCAACGCGCGGCAGAAAAGGTGATCAATCAGCGCTTCGGTCTCCGCGCGAGTGCGCCGGACAACAGGGTCGAGCTGTGCCGCCAGTGCTTCGCGGCTGTTGGCGCCGAGAGTCTGGTCGAAGGTCTGGAGCAGTTCGGTCAGACGTAGCGCGGTGGCCTCAAGCCGTTCGGCCGCCTCGCTGTAGTCCTGAATACGGAAGGGTGTACCCTCCTCCTCTGCCGTTACCTGTGCCGTCGGAGCGTCGCTCTCCGGACCATCAACTCCCATCCGCTCCAGTACACTGTCAAACGTAGCGAGCATGGTGGTGGCATTCGTGGCAAGCCCGGAACCTGCCAGCAGAGTCTCCCTCACGCCTTCCACGAGAGGCGTGAGGGTCCTTTCCTGCTCGTCGCGCAAAGTCTTTACCAGGGCTTCACGCTCGGCGGCAACCTGAGCCGGCAGTTGCTCGGCTGTCGTGGCGAGACGCGAGGCGGCCTCTGCAACGTGGGCCACGGTTTCCTCTATGTGGCTTGCAGCCTGCACCAAATGGGTCACGTTGGTGGTCCACATCTGGATGACGGGCTGTTCCAGCGTCGTCTGGCTGAGCAGTTCGACCTGCCAGCGCAGCAGGTAGGGCATGTTGCGCCCGACGAAGAGTGCGCGCTCGGCAAAAAGGCGTATCTCGGCGAGTTCCCGACGGGTGGGATCGAGTTTCGCCAGCGGGTCGAGCAACAACGCTCCGAGGAGATTGACACCTTGGCCACTACTCTGACGCCTCGCCTGCACGATCTCGATCGCCAGTCCTACCGTGCGTACGCCGGGCGGCCAATCACCCGTCGATTTCTGACGATGCCAGAGGTCGATCGCCTCGCGCAGTTCGGTCTGCTGCTCCGGCTTCAGAATCCGCTCGCAGACACTCCAGAGGCCGGTCTCGGCGTTGAGGCACGTTTCCACCAGTGGCAGCGCCGTGGCGCCGAAGCGCTCCGCATATTGCGGTGTCTCGAGCGACATGCGCGTCTCCATGACGAAGGCGGTCATGTCGAGGAGGTTGGCTTGGATGTTGGGCCCCGAGGCAATGGCGCAGACGGCCGAGCCCACTGCGAGCTTGCTGCGCAGCTTCTCGGTCGTCGGCATGGGCGCACCGTTAATTTGGAGCGCGTCGATGCCCGTAGTCAAACGACTGATAAAATCGTCGCCAAAGCGCATCACCAACGACTGAATCTCGACCGGATCGGGGCCTTCCTCGGCCTGCACGCTGGGAGGGGTGACAGCGCGGACCGCTTGCCCCGGCGCATCGGCTGCGGACTGGATCATGCGGCACCCTGAAACCGCGGCGACAGCAAGGAGCAGGGCCGCAACCCACTTGTAACTGACAGGATGCTTAAACATGGGTGCCATTTTCGCAAATTTCACTCGGCTTGTCCATTGTCCGTAAGGTTTGAAAAGTAATCGGTTAGTGACAAAGTAGTACATGTTTTGTGTATGTGCAGTCAGTCGCGGGCGTCCCCACCCGCTCTGTGAAAGACCGCTCGTGATTCCGATGCGCGGTTTTGTTCCAAAGGAAGGTGTGCGCGTCAACCTTTTGCAAGACACGCTATTGTGGGCGAGGACGCCCGCGCGACTCTCTGCTCCCCTTTTCATCAGAAACGCATGATCTTCGCACGCCCCTGTCACTAACCGATTACCATGCGAAAAAACTCCCACATTGACCAGAAGCGGTAAAAAACCCTATACTGTCTCGTTTAACCATTGGAGGCGTTTTCGTGAATGTTGAACTGATTGAAAGAGCGAGAGCCCGGATCCCGAGCGTTCCGGTTCTTGTGAATATGGTTTCCAAACGTGTCCGTCAGCTCAATATGGGCGAGCGACCTTACGTGAAGCCGCTCTCGATCGACGAGGATAAGGCAGACATCGCCCTGCGTGAGATCGCAGAGGGCATGCTGATCGCCGAAGTTGATTTCCGCGCGATTGCCCGGGCCGAAGAGGCGCACTCACGGTGGTCTTAAACGCCGCCCTGACGGCGGCTTGGGCGTGAACCGGGCATGAGCGGGAAGGACAAAAAAAGGAGTGGCGGCAATCTGGCGGTCAACCGCAGGGCGACGCATGACTATTTTGTCTTGGATCGGTTGGAGGCGGGTATCGAGTTGGTCGGCACCGAGGTCAAGGTGGTGCGGAACGGTGAAGCGGGTCTGGCGGGCTCCTACGCCCAAGTGAAAGACGGACAGCTTTTCCTGAACCAGGTGCGGATCCCTCCCTATGCGTTCGGCAACCGATTTAATCACGACTCGCTGCGAACCCGCCGCCTGCTGGTTCACAAGACCGAGATCCGCAAATTGCAGGCGATGACAGAACAGAAAGGCCTTTCGCTGATCCCGTTGCGACTCTACCTGTCGCCCAAGGGATTGGTGAAAGTGGAACTGGGCATTTGCCGCGGCAAAGCCCGAGAGGATAAACGCGAGACGATCAAACGCCGCGAGGCGGATCTTGAAGCGCGGCGCGCGATCTCGCAACAGTACAGAGGTTGAGTTTAAGGAGGTTGAGACTATGATGATGCTGCCATTGGGGTTTTCTCCGTTCAATATAGGGCCGACAGAGCTGATCGTTGTATTGGTCATTGTGTTGATTCTCTTCGGCGGAAAGAAGTTGCCCGATCTGGCGCGCTCGTTGGGCCGTAGCCTGGGCGAGTTCAAAAAGGGCAAGGAAGAGGGCGAGAGACTGACCAGCGAGAAGGTCAAAGAGATCGTCGATGACATCAAGAGCGAGGAGCCCGAAAAGGTGGAAGGCCCCAAGGCCTGACCCTGCCAACCGATCACCCCGCCGGCTCTCCATCCTGCCTGCCACGCTCGCACGCGCCGTGCGGCTGGTCTGGTTCAGCGACCGGTGGCTCGCATTCTGGCACACGACGCTGATCGTGTTGCAGGCGCTTTTGCCGCTCGGTACGCTGGTGGCGTTGAAGCAGGTGATCGATCATGCCACCCGCCTCTTCAGCGGCGCCGGGCAGGTGCCCTTCACGTGGTCCGGTGCTGTCGACCGTCTGGCGACCGATGCCGGGTTCCGTGCGCTGACGCTCTGGGTCGTTGTCGGCGCGCTTTGCTTGGTGTTGTCCGCCGCCGCGCGCCTGCTTATCTCATGGGTTGCCGAATTCCACGCCATCTCGGTGACCGACCGCATCTACGATCTGCTGCACGATGCGTTGTTGCGCGCCGACTATGCGTTTTTTGAAAATCCCGACGACCAAAACCGCCTCTACATGGCGCGTGAAGAGGCGCTCGACCGTCCCATGCGTTTGTTGGCCGGACTTGGCCAACTGCTGCACAGCGTGATCGGTATCATCGGTGTCTTCGTCATCCTGGCGGGCTTCACGCCCTGGTTGCCGCTCCTGCTCGGCCTGAGTGCCCTGCCGGTGCTCCTGTTCAAGCTCGACCGTACACGCCGTTTCTACGAGTGGCGCAAAGACCTCACGCCGCTGGATCGCCACGCCTCCTACTACCACTCGATCATGACCGACAATGCAGGTGCCAAGGAGATCCGCCTGTACGGGCATGGCGACTTCTGCCGCGATCGCTTTGCCACCGCCCGCGCCCGACTGCGCGAGGCGCGCGTGGCGTGGCGTCGCTTCGTGTTGACGCGTGAGGCGTTGGGGCTCTTTATCGGCCTTGCCGTCACCGGCATGATTCTGCTCTGGATGACCTCGCGCCTGCTGGCCGGTGCCGTCACGGTCGGTGCGCTGGTGCTCTGCGTGCAGTCGGTCCAGCGCGGCCAACAGGCCGTCACCGCCCTGCTCAACGCGGTGTCGGCACTCTTTGAAGACGCCCTGTTCCTGCAAAGCTTTGAAGAACTCCTACATCAGCCGCGCCGCGTCAGCGCACCCGAACATCCGGTGCCGATCCCCGATTCGATCCGCACCGGCATCACCTTCGATAACGTCAGCTTCACCTACCCGGGATGTGCCGAACCGGCGTTGCGCAATCTCACCTTCACCCTCCGTCCCGGCGAACGGGTCGCGTTGGCAGGGCCGAACGGTGCCGGCAAATCCACGCTCGTCAAGCTGTTGTGCCGCCTCTACGACCCCGACAGCGGACGTATCTTGGTCGATGACACCGATCTCCGGGCATTCGATCCCGAGGCGTGGCGTCGGTGCATCGGCGCACTCTTCCAAGACTTCAACCACTATCAATTCACCCTACGCGACAACATCCGCATCGGCCACCCTGAAACGTCGGAAGACTCCCCGGAGATTGAACGCGCGGCGCATGACGCTGGTCTGGCACCCCTGCTCAAGAGCTGGCCCCAAGGGCTCGATACGCGGCTCGGACGCTGGCTTCACGACGGCATCGAACCCAGCATCGGCCAGTGGCAGAAGATCGCGCTGGCACGCGCCTTTCTGCGTCCCGCATTGCTGACCATTCTCGACGAGCCGACCAGCGCACTGGACAGCACCGCGCAGCGCGAAACTTTTGAGGCGCTTACCCGTCTCAGCCACGGGCGCATCGCCCTCTTCACCAGCCACCGCCAGCTTACGCCCGGCATGGCCGACCGTCTGCTGATCCTGCGCGATGGCAGGCTCGTGTCCGACGGCCCGCTTGAAGAGCGAAATAAGAAGTAATGGGCAGGATGTAATAAGTGGGTCGGGCAGATCAGACGGACCAGACAGATCGACAAAACACAGACAGGCTTAACACAAGGCAATTCTTGATATGCGTCATGTGTTCGCCACACACAGATGTTTACATCTTCGTGCCTTCGCGTGAGCATGCTTATTTTAGCAACAACAGGCTGCCGCGCGGCGTGAAGAAGTAGATCTTGGTGCGGTCATCGCTGTAGCGCAAGCTGGCGTTTTCAACACCCTCGACGGTCCAACCGCTGAGGTCATCCGGACCGTTGATCGCGGTCGACGAGGAGATTAGCGGTCGCTTGGCGGGCGGCATCAGTCCTGGCGTGAGCGAGGCAACCTGCACCAAGCCGTTGGTCGGCACGTTTGCCGTGCCCGCGACGGTGATGGTGTCGGATGTGCCGCCATCGGCATAACGCCAGGCAATGCTCGCGCCGGGCGCGAGCGTCAGATCGCCGCCCACCGCCAGCGTGCCGCACGCAGCGGCAGTACCGCCTTGCAGCCAGGCGTTGCTGGCCACGCTGACCGGGCCGCCCATCTGGCCGTGGCCGAAGAGCGTCGCACCGGCCAACACGTTGACCGGACCGGTGGTGATGCGTCCGCCTTCGGCTACGCCGCACGCGCCGCCGCTGACGGTCAGCGCACCGGTGGCGTCGCCGACGCCGGTGACGGTGAGTGCGCCCGCGCCGCTCTTGATCAGACCGCCGCTGCCGGTCACCGTGCCGCTGAACACGCAGTCGTCCACGAGGGCGAGCGTGGCGGCGCCGAGCGCGTCCGGCACCTCTTCGTTGCTCAATCCGTAGATGTGGTATTTGTCTTTGTTCGGGCAGATGATGGTGACCGCCAGCCGGTCGGTCAGCGCGAAATAGCGGTAAGCGAGGTAGTTATCGTTAAACGCACCGGCCGGACTGTCGGGGTTGAACGAAATGGCGTCGCTGATCGGACCGGTGCCGTCCGGGTCGAAGGTGAAGGTCGTGTTACGCGCCTGATTGGCCTCCCATTTACGATGATAGAAGCGTACCTCGTACCATTTGCCGGTGGTCAGCCCAGTCAAGGCGAAGACCGAGGAGGGTCCAAAGGGGCCACCGCAGCCGAAGTCGTTGAGCAGGTTGTAGATGCCCTCGCTAGGCGGGACGCCGATGTTGCCAGTGCTGCCGCCGGGATAGAGTGTCGTCGCTGGGGCGTTGGTCCAACTGCGTCCGTAGGCGGGGCCGTTGATTGACCGTTCCTTGTCGAAGGTGACACCGTTCACGGTGGCGAGCGCGGTGCTGCTGCCGAAGTCGAGCAGGTGGGTGTAGCGTTTGTCGCGCGAAATACCGCTGTCCGCATCGCCCGTGATCTTTACGAAGTGCGGTCCGTTCGTGATGGCGTAGTCGGCAGTGCCGGTCAATTCGAAAATGCCTTCCCCGGAAATCGCACCGAGCGTGACGCCGCCGAGCGGGGCCTTGAGCGTTGCACCAGCCGCGATGGCGGCACCGCCCGGCAGGTTGGCGCTCTGTTCGAGCACAGCCGTACCCGCCTGCACGGTCAGCGGGGTGGGCAATGCGATGGTACCGCCGAAACGTTGCGTGCCATCGCCATCCTTGACCAACGTGCCGAGTCCGGTGACATTGCCCGTGAAGCGCGCCTCTGCCGCAGCGGCCGGAACGACAATCAGCGCAGGCGCGGCGGAGCTGGGCAGTTCTTCATTGGAGAGCCCGTAGAGGTGGCATCTGTCTGTGCTGACGTGGGACACGACGCGGATCGCGAGGGTGCCGGACGCATCCGCCGTGTAGCGGCAGCCTACCCAACTCCGGCTGCCTATCGCGCCACTGTCGGGATTGTAGAAAAGCTCGCCCACTTGATGCGCACCGGCCGTAAAGGTGAAGGTCGTGCGGCGCGGGTTGTTGGCAAAATTACGGAAGTAGAGGCGGCATTCGTAAGCCTTGCCCGGTGTGAGTCCCGCGAGCGTGGTCGTGAATTCGTCAACCCCGTAGATGAAGTCCCAGAGTAGCCGATCAATGCCCGTGCGCGTGCTGTCGTTGGGGGGGTCGTTCCACGTTCCGGTAGGCGGATTGACGGTCGACCAGGTGTAGTCCCCCGAGCTGCCGCTCATGCCGGCGGCGATGAAGGTCACCCCGTTGATCGTGGCGGGATTGCCGTTGGCCGGGAAGTCCAGCAGATGCGTATAGGTTTTGTCGGCGGAGATGCCGCAATCTGCGTCGCCTTCAAAGGGCACCACGTAGACGTGGCCGCCGATGGCGAGGGTGCCGTCGCCGGCGAGCGCGCTGACTGTTTCCGTGCCGGCCAGTGCGAGGGTTGCGCCCGCCCGCACCGAGAGCCGCGCCGCATTATCGACCAGCTCGTCCGTGTCGAAAGCCAGAATGCCTGCTTGGACATCCACGTCGCCGGCGAAGCCGTTGACCCCACCGCCCGCAAGGCTCTGCAAGCCGTTGCCGCTCTTAGCGAACCATGTGCCAGAGACACCGGAAAGGGTGCCGCCGAACTGTGCGCCACCGGCTTTGACGTGCGCGCACAGCGGGGCGTTGGCTGTCGGCAACGTAACCGTGCCGCCGCCCGCAAGGGCACCGACCTGCGAGTAGGGCGTCAGCCAGGCGTTCGGCAGGATGATGGTGGTGGTTTGGCCCGGTCGGCGCACGCGCACGCGGATACCGCCGCCGCCGCTCTTCTGAAAATAGCCGATCACGATGTCGTGGCGGCCCGCTTCGAGCGTGATCGATCCTTCGATCCAAGAGCCCGTATAGTAAATGCGGGACAAGATCTGCTGGCCGTCGATGGCGAGCAGGACGCCGTCGTCGCACTGCACGCCGAAGACATACGTGCCGCTGTCGGGTACGGTGATCGTACCGCGCCATACCGTCTCAAAGTTGAAGGCGCGGCTGCCGTCTGACGCATACGGCCCGGCGATGGCGTACGGTGTGCCCATGCCGAAGTCGAAGGTTTCGTTATTCGCGCCGCTCAGCGCTGCGTAGGCGGGTGTCAGACTGGCGAAATGGCTCTCCATCTCGGCCAGCGTCCGGAAGGCGTTGGTGACGGGCGTGACATCGTAGAAGAAGCCGGCGAGGCCGTTCGCGACCGGTGCCGCGACACGCAGCGTGCTGGCGGCGGCGAGGTCAGCGGCGGCGACCAGCGTGGCCGAGCGTGTCTCGAGCGTGCCACTTTGGAGCGCGATACGCCCGGCAAGCGACGAAAGCGGTCCGCTCAAGCCCAACGTGCCGCTACCGGTCTTGGTCACGCGGGCGTCGGTGCCGCCCGTAAAGGAACCGGCGAAGGTCTCGTCGTCGGTCTGGTTGATCGTCAGCGCGGGCGCGGTGCCGGTCATCGCCACGACGGACGAGGGCGTGCCGCTCAGGGTGCCGACGACAGCGTTAGTGGTGGTACGTGCGCGCAGCAGGGTGGCGTCGGCCAAATCGACTGTGCCGGCATGCGCGGCATCGCCCCGCAATTCGAGCGTGCCCTGCGCAAGCGTGAGCGCGGCAGCGACGGTGGCGTCGGGACCGAACGCGAGTTGCGTACCATCGGTGGTGGTGATGTTCAGCCCGTCCGAGGCGGTGAGCGCGGTGTTCAGCGTATGCGCGCCTGCGAGCACGGAGACGGTCGAGGGCTCGCCGGTATTGGCAAAGGTCAATCCGCCGTTGCCGCCGAGGGTATAGCCGTAGGTGTCGTTGTTGAAGGTCAGTCCGCCGACAGTGTAGCCTGCGCCCGTGTCGACAGTCGCGTGATTGGTGATGGCGAGGCCAAAGAACGGCGTGAGGCCCGCGCCGTTCGGTGCCGTGCCGCTATCCCAATTCGCGCCGGTGGCCCATGCGCCGCCTTCCGGATGTGTCCAAACGATAGTGGTACCGCCTGCCGCTCCGGTGATGGTGAGAGTCACACGGCGGTTGGTGGCATCATCGGCGAAGACGTAGTTCACACCGGTCTGCGGGTTGCCGACCGACAGTTGTGTTACGTCGCCGCCGAGCGTACCTTGGTAGGTGAAGAGCGTGTAGGTGCCGGGCTCCGCAAAGTCGAGGCCGGAGTTGGCGTAAAACAGGTTGATCGCGGTATTGTTGAGTGTTAGGCCGTCCGTGGCGGTCACGTGGAGGATGTCGTTGATGCCGGGACCGAAGTCGACATCCAAGGCACCGGCGGCACCCGGTGTGCCGAGCGTCAGTGCTTGAAGGGTCTGGGTCTTGACCGTGCGGCTGCCGAAGCTCAATGCGCACGCGCCGACAGCGAGCGCGTCTGAAGCGGGCAGTTCGCCTTCAATGCAAAGAGCGCCGAGACCGTCAACTGCGGTGATGCTGGGGCCGGTGAACCCGTCGGCAAAAGCGATGGTGTTGAGGATCAAGATGCCGTCGGCCGGGCCGGCGAGTGCGATGCTGCGGTGCAGCGTGAGGGTGCCGGCGAACATGGCCGAGCCGGCTGTCATGCCGAGCGTCACGCTGGCGCCCGCGTCGGCGACCTCAATGTCGTGCCCGATCCAGCGGCCGTCACCGGCCGCGATCAGCGCGAGTGAATCGGAGGGAGCGGTGCCGCTGTCGCCGATGAGCACGGCGTCGGTCAGCGGGTTATAGCCCAGCGAGCCGCCGGTGCCGGTGTAGGTGCGCCCGTTGAAGGGATTGTTCCAATTAGCCAACGTACCCCAGTCGTCTTCGGCGAGAATCAGCGTGCCATTGCGCAACGTGGTGCGTCCGCGGTAGGCGCGGCTTTCAGCGGTATCGCGGCCACCCGAACGGAGTTCTAGCGCACCGGGACCCGTTTTGAGCAGTACAGTTTGGCTGACGCGTATGCCGCCGCTGCCGGAAAACGAAAGGATCTGACGCAACGAGAGAGTATCCTCCGCGCCGATATCAATCAACGCGATGTCGCTGTGGGCTTGTGACCAATCCGTGACGGTGATGAGTCCGCCGCCGCAACAAGTTGTGAGCACCGGCAAACCTGTGCCGCGCAGCGTAATACGGTTGTTAAGGGTCACATCCCCTTGAGTGAGGCACAACTCGGCAGTCCTGCCGGTCCGGGAGAGCAGGTTGACGATCGTGCTGGCGGGCAGTTTGGGGGTTTGGACCGTGCCTTCGTACACCAGCAGAATGTTCGGGGCGTTTGTGAGTGTGGGGAGCAGCAGGGTGCCGGGACCGCTTTTCTCCAGCGGTTGGTTATCGGGGAGAGTCAGCGGCTGACCGACTACGGAGATGTCCCCGTCCGCCTCAACGGTCAGGGGAGCGTGCGCAATGAGCGGGGCTCCGATCGTCCATGTGCCGGGGGTGGCCAGCGTGATCCGGGGCGTGACACCGCTCGCGCTATTGGTGAACGCCACGGCATTGCCGGTCAGCGTGGCGGTATCGGCCGCGCCGAGTCCGGCGGCCCAGAGTCCGCGTGCTAGGAATGCACCCGCAAGGGTGTTGTCGGAAGCGGTTCCGGCTGCGGCGGGGAAGCGTAGCAGCAGATCCTGCCCGCCGCCCACGGCCGGAGGCGAGCCGTCCTGCCAGCGCGCGGGATCGCTCCAGTCGCCGCTGCCCTGCCACGCATAGACGTTACCGGACGCGGTACAGGTGAGGCTGCCACCGCCGGAGAAGATGCCGCTGGCGTGGGCGGCGTTGAAGGTGCCTGCGACCGGTGTGCCGTCGAGCGTCACGTAAGTGATCGGTACGCTGTTGCTATGCGCCAGCACCACGCTCGCGCCGGACGTTATACGCAGCAACGAGTCGCCGCCCAGAGCGCGGCAGGACTTTGCATCGGAAGGCGCGGCGAAGCAGACGGCGTCGATCATCGAAGAACGGTCATCCCAACTGTGCTCGCCGCTGATGCCCAGCGAGTGGGTGCCGGCGCTGAGCCAGACCGCGCCGCTGACGAAACGGCCGGGCGCGAACTGCACGGCACGGTTGAGGAACGTGGCGAGCGGGAGGCCGTCGAGCCATACATAGACCTGATGCTCGTCATCATACTGCCGCCGCAGGAAGAAGAAGGCGACGCTGTAGAGGCCGTCATCCGGAACCGTCACGGTCTGCGCCACAGCGCCGCCGTACTGCAGGATCAGCATGTGGACGCCGTCAGGAGAGGCGCCCGCCGAGTTCCAAGCGTTGTTCACTGCCGTGTTCTGGCGCGCGACCATGTTGGGGAAGGCGACCACGTCCCAGTTGTCGATGGTGGTTCCGCTCGAGACGTATCGGTACGCTCCGTTCGCCAACGCGGGCGTTTCGAAGCTGGCGTTGGCGATCAGGTTCGCACCGCTGTCCGGCTCGCCCAGCGTGATCAGCGACGCGCCAGCGGCGACCGCGATCTCCGCGTCTGTGAAGAGCGAACCCGCAGCCAGCAGACTGCCGCTCTGAACGCTCACGGGACCTGCGCAACGCGCCAGCGCCAGCGCACCCGCGCCATCCTTCGTCAGACCGCTGACTGTACGCAGGTCGGCGGCGATACAGTTGGTGGTGGCGGCTGCGGTCGTGAGCGTACCCTCGACACACAGGCGTCCCGCGCCCAGTAGCGTGTAGCCGTTACCGGTGAAGGTGAGGTTGACGGCACTGACGTCGGCGGCGATCTCGATCAATCCGCCCGTACCCTCGAAAATTGCTTCGGCGTCGGGGATCCACGCTACCGCGCTGTTCCCCGCGTCCAGCCAGTTGGGCGTGGTGGCGTCCCACACCCCATTCGCTGGACCGTTCCAGCGCAGCGGCGGTGCCGCAATGCCCTCCGCCGCACCGAATACCAATGAAAACGACAGGCCGCACAAGGCGGTCCGGACTGCACGCGAGGTAATCATCATGGTCCCTCCTTTATCGAGTCGAGAATTAACGCCGCTGGACACAACCCAAAATACGATCGTTGCCACTAGTTTAGCACACTGTCTTGTGTGATCAATTAGAAATTGGTAATCGGTTAGTGACAGGGGAGTGCGAAGATCATGCGTTTCTGGTGAAAAGGAGAGCAGTGAGTCGGGAGCAAAACAAAGAGCAGCGCTTTTACACTCGCCATTGCGATCCACTGAGCGGTCGCAATAAGTTCAATCGATCTCGCCGCTCAGCCACCGCGCACGCGGATTGACTGACGCCGCGCGGAATTGGTACCCTGAACCAAACTCCAATTGTAGGCTCACCCCGTAAACAGCAGGTGTCCGGTATGACGATCAATGTTCCCCGCGTAAAGAATCGTGCCCCTCTGTGCGTCACATTTGTCGCTTTGGCACTGACCGCCGCGTCTCAGTCCATCTACGAAAGCGTATGCGAGGAGGCGCGTCACATTTCACGTGCTTCTCTGGCGGTCGCCGCGCCGCGCGAGGTTTGGGAGGCCACGCTAAAGCAACGCAGATCGATGTGGCACGAGATGCTGGGGCTGTCGCCCATGCCCGAGCGCGGCCCCCTGAAGGCGACCGTGACAGGGGTACTCGATCGCGGCGACTATGTGGTCGAGAAGATTCATTTCCAGAGTCTTCCCGGTGCCTACGTGATAGGCAACCTCTACCGTCCGGCGAAGGTGACCGGACGCCTGCCCGCAGTCTTGTACCTGTGCGGGCACTCCAAAGGGAAGGTCAATCCGCCGTATCAGGCTAATCCGCGTTGGTTCGGCCAGCACGGATACGTGGCGCTTGTGCTGGATCCCATACAGCTTGGAGAGTCGCAAGGATTTCATCACGGCACCTACAGCGAAAAACGCTGGGATTGGCCCAGCCGGGGCTACACGCCTTTGGGCACGGAGGTGTGGAATGCCATGCGCGCGCTCGACTACTTGGAGACCCGGCCTGACG
>Ga0255342_1003507_pt1 | contig 17308 bp, 17 predicted proteins | sample wastewater_treat_3_FD_192416 | JGI IMG/M metagenome (GOLD analysis project Ga0255342, IMG submission 192416) | Wastewater microbial communities from Lulu Island WWTP, Vancouver, Canada - plant14 | ecosystem: Engineered > WWTP > Wastewater > Unclassified | place: Canada: Vancouver, British...
CGTGCAATCTGGGCAGCAGATCTGGTGATCGTTCCAACGGCAACAGAATTTGCATCATTAGATTCGTTAGCGAAGACAGTCACAACTATCCAGACGTTGAGGGACAAAAAGAATTGGCAAGGTGGATTGCTGGGGATATTACCTACCTTTTTTGATAGTACCAACGAGTCACGCGACTCCCTGCAGGATCTGCAGGCAACATTCAACGACAAAGTACTTTCCCCCATTCATCGGGCGACTGTCTTGCGTGAATGTTGGTCTGAGGCAAAGACTATTTTTGAGTATGCACCAGAAACGCGGGCTGCCGAGGAATATAAAGCTTTGGCAACTCTCGTATTGAAATATTAGAGGTCACGATGGCCAGGCGCGACGCATTTACAGGACTACGCGATCCTAATCCGATGATCGAGGTTGAGGATGATCAGCAGCAAGCAACCACGATGCTCCAGCGACAGCCCTTGGATTTAATTCCCACGGCAGATCTCAGGAAGAAAAGATCCCGTAAGTGGGAACAGGTTCATCGGCTCGAAACTGCGACGTACCGCGGAATTCCTCGACAGGTTGTGGAGTTGATTATCGAAGATGCTCAGTCTCTTTCGGTTCCTAGAGATGAAGTATTAAGGGCGTTTCTTGAATATGGCGCAAGTCTTTACCGCAGCGGAGAGATCAAACTTGTAGCGTACCCCAAGGCGCAGCGAATGACCCTGTACTCTGAAGGCAATGAAGGAAGCACCATCTTGCCTGCTCAAAAACTGACAAACCATAAATGGTTAACTGATGCATTCCCAGTTCCTGAAAAGAAGGCTGGTGGAATCAAAAAGAAAAAAACCAGGAAAGACCAAGAAGCCATCCCCCAATGGGAAATAAGAGCGACATTTCGAATTCCTATTTTGTTAAAGGAAGAAGTTCGGTCGATTGCGCGGGAGCATACTTTACCGGTCGGTGAAGTTGTCTGTTTCTTTGCGATTGAAGGTTCAAAGGCTTTTCACAATGGAAGCTTAATCCTGCAACCATCTCCTAAGACGATCGGAAAAACATTATTTCTGGAGTGATGCAAATGGCCTCTGACCTTTCCTGGAAAAACAACAATTTCATTTTCACTCCAAAAACCACGTCTGCGTCCATGCTGACGTGCCGCAGACGGGTTGCTGACACGCCGCAGACGTTGACGCTGACGACGTTGCTGACGTTGATACTACAGGAAACCCGTAAAATGGTCTTTTCTGGAAGAAATGGGATAACCACCGTCCTTCCAAAACGGGCTGTAATTGTGGCTTTATTTCGCTTTATTCGATATTGATTTTTTTATCGATAGGGATTTCTTTTATGAATGCAGTCATTGGATTTTCACCGGAGAAAGCCTGGCTAGCAGCAATTGCTAACCTCGAAATGGATATGTCGCGGGCGGCTTTTAACACATGGGTGAAACCAACCCATCTGGTGGATTTTTTAGATGACACCTTTGTGATCGGTTGCATGAATGCGTATGGCCGGGAGTGGTTAGAAAACCGATTAACGACCACCTTGCAGCGATTCCTTATGGGGGTGATGAACAGAGAAGTAAAGGTTCGTTTTGTCGTTTGTGATCAGGAAATTGATGATGGGGATGATCTCACTCAGGAAGATGATCCAGATCAAGAAGATTCTGAGGACAATCCCATTGAGTTGGATGTCCACTTCAGCTCCATCCGGAATTTCCTGATTGAGCCAAGCCGGGTAGTTCGTTTACCGGTATATTACCTGCGCTGGCTGCCATACGTCGGTTCACAAATCATTTTTTTGATCATGGCATTATGGCAGGAATATTACCTGGCGAGCGGTGGAAAGGCACGAAAAGGGAACTGTAAAGTCTCCGTCCGAGCTGAGCGTATTTGCCAATGGGCTGGGATCAGCCGGGCTCAGTTCTTTCGCTTACTGCAACCCGGCAGTAGTCTGGGATGGTTTGCGAGAAAAATTGACACCGATCATGAAATAGATAAGCGCTCAGGTAGAGCAAAAAAGTCCTCCAACAAATATGAACTATTCGAATCCCCACTGACACCTGGGGACGCCGAAGACTTGAAGACTTTTTTGCTTGCTCATGGGATCCAGGATTCCCCTGAGTCCGCGTTGCAATTGGCTATCAACACGAATCCAAAGGAAATCTTTCATTATTATCCGGTGCGGCTGCCTCAGGAAGATTTCAGCAAAATGATTCCACGCTATCTGACTGTTCAGGACATCATCCAAGAATTGATTGGTCACCGGCTCGATGGAGAACTTGGGACCCTGGCAGATCAGCTTGCTGACCGATTGTTAGGCCAGGGGGATTTCATCCTGGTTACCTGGTATTTCCTCAGAAACTGGTTACCGCTTCTCGGAGCAGATGCTGCCATGTTTGTCCTGGTTTTGCGCAATCTGTGCTACTTCAATGATGAGACCGGTGAGATCCGAGATGCAGTCTGGATTGAGGGCGGATATCAAGCTATCGCAAATCGTTTAGGGATCGATAACGCTCGCGTGGTGGCAAACTGGCTACCAGCCTGGATAGAGAGAGGAAAACGCAAGGATGAATTGAGTGAACGCACAGTTGAAGAACTTTCTCGCCGGCAACGACTACAAGACTTGCTGAGCTTGTTTGTTGAACGCACCGATCACCGGATCAATTCTGAGAGCAATTACAGTTGGAAATTCAAGGTGCAGCGGGTCGATCCTCTCACGCCACAACACCAAACAATCCAACAGGCTGCTTCGTCTCTTTTTGTGAAAGCTGAAAATCAAGATGTTCTGACTGAACTTGATTCCTGGATCAGTTACTTGGGCAATGATTGTTTGGCGTCTGCCCGCCCTTGGCGTGAGACTGTCAAAACGGAGCCAATGGTTGTTTTGAGACTCTCAGATCTAACCAATGATTGTTCTGAGACTCTCAAGAGCACCCTCAATGATTGTCTTGAGACGCTCGACCTGCAAGCCAATGATTGTTTTGAGACCCTTTTAAAGATTCTCAAAAGCTTTAAAGATTCCCTAAAAGATAAAGATACCTCCTCAACCCAAGATTCTTCGATTTCGCGAAACGATCCTTCGAGCCAATCGGTGGCGGTGGTGACTGATTCGGAGGGAAATTGGTCTTTGGACAAGCTTTTAGCTCGCGCAGACAAGAAAAATCAGTCTGTTCTGATCGAGCAAGAAAAGAGCGCAATACCTTTCGTATCCTGGATGATACATGGCGCTTCCCAACCCGGCATCCAGAATCCGTATAGTCTGGCCATCGCCAAGTTGAAAGAAAATCCTGGGATCAGTGCCGGCGGAGCCAGTGATCGCCTGGCTGCTATACCGCCTCGAGAGCTTGTTCGTCTGATTGAGCAGTCATTCTCGTTTTATTCTCCATCCGATCGGGACTGGCGGATGCTTTTTGCGGAGGCGAAAAGGGATCGTATACGGCTCCTTGCAGATTCATTGGGATTGGTTCTGGGCATCGAGGAGGAAACGGGTTGGATGAGTAACTAAGTTGAGCATAGCCTTCGAGGGCTTTCATAATCAAACAAACATTCATGAAGAGGAGAGTACAAATTATGGCACAAGGCAATCTAACATGGCAGCGTGGCGACATCACCGGGGATATCTATTTTGATTATTTACGTCCCATGAATCAAGACCCCATTCCTTATGTTCGCTTATATCTGATGATCGATGGCAGCCCGGAATCGAAACCAGTGAAGGGATTACGAGTACTGATTTACGGCACCCTGGCCGAGTTGGTGTATGGACATGTTCAAAAAGGCAGTCGGATTGGGGTGGAAGGACATATTCAGCTGCGTTATCGACCTAATATAACCACCCCTGTTTTCGAAGTCGTTGCTGAAAGAATTGAATTTATCCGCAATATCGATTACGAACGCGGCAAACAGGTGATTACGGATTTGAAACAAAGGGGAAAACGAAACTCTGCTGCTTCCGATCTGGAAGTCATCACACAGATTCTTGAAACTGGAGAATTTAGTCATGACAGTGAATAATCAAAGCGATCCAGAAATCCATATTTCAGAAGAAAAGCTGCAAAAGTTAGGTTGGATACTTTTGAGTCTTGCTGTGATTTTCACGATTATCGGTGCCCTTGTTTCCCCATTGGATGAACAGGGGAAGCCAGTTCTCTTGCTGCCCGAGGTTAAGGCTGTTGAGGATTACCGGCGATCTGCTCAAACATGGATATCTGAGCTGACTGTTTTGGACGGTGAGATCGCGCGCGTGATCGCTTCTGAACAACAAGGAGATCTCTTTTCACAGTCCAGATCTGCGCAGCAAACTCTCCAGCACGCTGTTGAACTTACTCAACAGGTTGACCGCACCCGAGTTCTTCCAATCGGTATGGGATTGCATGAGCAAATTCTCTCGACCACTCTGAGCTACCTTGAGGCTGCCCGCAGCGCTTTACAGTGGATCAGCGCGCCTGAACAGAAAAACCAGGACCAGGCTATCCAAATTTTGGCGGATGCGCGCCGGTTGAAAGCAGAATTGGAGAAAAATAAGTGGTTGATCTCACGTTAGAAGAATTTCAACGGAATCAGTCAATTCGGATCTCCAGAGACATTATTGGGCAAAGCGAGGAGCACGAGCAAAAAATGCAAACCAACGCTCAGAAATTATGGGAAAATGCCCATAAGCAACTTGTCGCCCTTTTGAGATTTCTGGATCAGGATTACGATGAATCCTGCGAAAAAGCGACCCGTCCGTTGGAATCCTTTAGCGATGATGACTTGGCATATCTGATCCACGTCCGGCTGCGTGCTATGCAGGGTAATGCCTCAATAACGAAAATACCAGATGAAGCCATTGAAATCAAACTAAGTCTGAAAGAACTCAGTCAAAAGTATGCTGGTCTGGAACAAACGTTATTGGCCACACAAGAAATGAACAAGAAATTACAAGCTGAGAAATCTGCCTTAGAAGCCCACCTATCTGCTCTTCGACAGGTACAGAAAGATGTAGTGTCTCAGAATATTCAATCGCCCAAACTGGTCACTGATAATCCAGGAACACTCACAACTATTCCTGATTGGATAAAAACCTGGAGGGAGTCGAAAGCCTTTGAGAAAACGTCAACCGCAATTCTTGTGATGGGCGAAATGGGGATTGCCTTACGGCCGACTATCATAAAGGTATTGGCTAAACGCCTCTCATTATCGGCAGCAAATAAAAATCTGGACGAAGCCTTGAATTGGCTGATGACAACAGAAGATAAATCATGCCCGATCTTAATTGAACAGATTGGGGATGTATTGGAGCAAGGATCAAGTTCTGGTGGAAATCAGCCTGCCGTGCTGCATTTAACTCGGGATGGTCAAGTTGCATACCAGGTATTAACTGGCAAAATTCCCAAGGAAAATGAATTTGATATTCTAATAAGACATCATTCTTCACCGGAACATACCATTCTGAATATTCAGGCTGGGGAAATCCTGGTAGATGAAGGTTACAGAATTCAAGGACGGGCACAATCGATCAACTTGTCGAATGGTGAAACTTATATCCCGGATATTGTTGCTGTTGATCCCAAATCAGGCGAGGTAATATTCGTAGAAGTAGAGCGGGATGTGAGTAAGGATCAAATTTCCCGAAAAACGAAATGGATGAAATTTTACGAAGCCTCGAATGGAAACCTGTATGTATTTTGCGACAACTTAAACTGTCAGAGAGCTATTCAGGGAGAAATCAACCTTGCTTTAAGTGGGTTAAACTACAACTCATTTCTGACAAATCTACACGGATTGCGAAATGGGAAGCGAGCAGGCAAGGACGATAGCATCTGGTTTTCTCAAAGAAGAGCGAACGAAAAATAGAACGGAGTGCACTCCGTTCTGTCTGCATCGTTCTTCTAGAGTCTTAAGGGGGAAGAGTGTGCAAATCGGTAGTTTTTTCTGTCAATCAACTGAACATATTGTCAAAAGAGTGTATTTTCTAGATGCTTGGACAGTCTTGTCTGTTGATTGTATTTAACTTTTTGTTGTGCCAACTTCAATATTGACTGGAACTCTCTCTTTTTTCAATCCTTTCTATGGGAATTTGTGACTGTAACCAGTTCAATGGGATTACTGGATATTTTGATCGCAAAAGTGTATACTACTAGTGTTAATAAGGGTGAAATGAAACTTTACACCACTACGGGAGCAATGAACTTCCTCATAAAACATATTTACAATTATTTCAGCAATTGATACAGTTGTTATCGGGTTCTTAACTGCATTAGCTTGGATTGCATATAGTAAGGATAATAGCAAAAAAGATCTTATTTTGTCATACTAAGTAATAATTGTTGGAGAGCCATGATTAAAGAATTCATAAAATTTTGCTCAGTTTTAATATTGATCATCCCACTATTAGTGTCGTGTTCTCAAACCAATTCATCTGATACTAAATTCACAAAAATCAATAAAAACAAATTACCATCAACCCCAGGAGTTTATTTTTTCGATGGGAAAAATAGTATCGAAGTTTTCCCTTCAGAAGTAGATGATACTATTTTTAAAAATGTTTTCCATATAGATAATTCAAATCCGGAATTTGTTATTTATAACAATGAAGTCAACCCGGACACCTATTTCTTGTATGATTATCGTGGTAATAATATCCCTTTGGCATTCAATGATCCTGCACAGAATCGTGCAGAAAATGGTTTAGATTTAGTTCAGGTAAAACCCATGATGGATTTAGAGGATAGTTTTTATTGTTTTAGCCAGACAACGGTGATAAATCCAGTAATTGGAAGAACCCAAAATCCAGTTTGGTGTTTTTCGCAAGGTTCGGAAAACCGACTTGGTATCGATAGTACAACGGATAATAATTATTCTTTGCCAATTTCGAATTTCGGTTTTTTTCTCGTAGATAATGGGAATGTTGAACTAATTCCACCCACTCCACTAGATGAAGAAATAGATATTGATACATTGCCAATAACAAACTCATTATTACCAACGATCCTTTACCAATCCAATACTGGCAACCTTAATGATGTCCAATTGTATTGGAGGCGTGCAATAATTGGCATCGGGCTCAATGGTAATATGGTAACAAAACTTTATACAGAGCTAGGTGCTGCTTTATCTGGCATACAATTAGAAGACATTTTGGTAAAGGTTAACAATGTAGATTTGACAACATTAGACAAAGATCAAATAATTTCTACAATAAGTAATTTTTGTGTTGCGGAAAACACAATTGATATTGAAATTTTGCGAGGTACTCAAAGGTTTTTAGCACAACCTGAATGTTCATTAGATTCAGGAACACAACTTGGTGGCTTTGAGTACATCCTTAAGTCAGAGGGATACGCTGAATTTCAAATAAGTTTTCCTCTTTACATAGATAATGTCTATTGTCTCTATGTTCGCAACTCAGGAGAAAAGTCTTGTTTCTTAGTCCAATAAGTTGTTTGCGATGTAATCATCAACAAAACACCTTGAATTATCATTTTGATGTTTAATGAATTTTAGGAGGAAATTTTCAAATGAAACGAATATATATTTATAACTTAATTTGTCTTCTTGGAATTTTTCTTTTTACTTCTTGTTCACCGATTCTAGCTAGACCAACTGAAACTCCTACACCAAGTCCTTTACCAACACTTTCACCACCGACTGCAATACCAACGATTACAAGCACAGCTACTCAGGCTCCTCCTACCTCAACACCAACTCCTGAACCAACCCCAACAGTCCATGGTATGGTTAGTCCAGCGGGAATAATTCCAGCAGGGATGCCTGCAATCGTTGATGGATATGTTTTAGTAGTAGATAAGTCAGGTTTATTAGTCGATGGGGATTTTGTGGGTTTTACGATCCAATTAAGTATTATTGGAGATGAAGCTAAACTATTTCGCTATAATGTGTCAAGCATCCGGCTTAAGGATGATCTAGGAAACTATTATGATTATGTTTACAATGTTGGATATTCTACTCATTGTAATGAATCAGACATCTATAATCCGAAACAATTAATGATTGAACCTAATGATGATGTGATTATTAAAACGGAAACAGGAATTATGTACACATCTTATCCATGGTGTATAGATAGTGATACTAATAATTTGCCGGGATTTAGAGCGGTAATTCCATCCGAAGCTAAAACCTTGATATTGGAGTTTGAGGGTTTTGGACCTTTTTCTGGATTTGGAGTAGAGTTTAATTTATAACATATTTTACAAAATAATAATTGACACAAATGGAGGAAATATGAAAAAAAGTGTTGTGCTATCCTTGGTAATAATTTGCATAGTTTTATTAGCTTCATGTTCAGTTTCTAAAAGCATTGTTGGTTCCTGGACAGATGATGCTGGGTCTTCATTTAATTTTTATAAAGATGGAACCCTAACAATTAATTCGGGTTTGTTGTCAACAAGTGGTACTTATACCTTCATTGACAACGATACAATGAAAGTTCAATTAGATGGATTACTTGGTATCGGCGGTGCAACTGTTTACGATGTTGAAATTAGTAAAGGGGAATTGAGGCTAAATACCGCTGGACAGATACTAATTCTTACAAAAGCAGATTAATTAATTCGAAATTAATTAATCGATCGCATATAAAAATAAATAAATTTCAAAAACAGGAGAACATCATGGAAAAAGCCAAAGCATTATTAACGAAGTATGGTCTATATATTCTTGTAGTTGGAATTGTATTGCTCATTATTAGTACTTCTTGGATGAATAATTTACCAAGTCCTTACTATTTGACCCCTGATGAAGCTCACAGTAAATTTTATGTTCCTTTGAGAATTGCTCGTTTCTTAAAGGGGGTTGGAATAGTTGGTTTGCTTGTTGGAGCATTTGTTGTAATAAAAAATTTTGTTTCTATTAAGAACTCAATCCCAGTCGACACTGATAATATTACTAAGAATATCGCAACAAGTATTTTTAATAATCAAAGCCAATCATCAACTATAGTGAGAAATTCTCCAACTGGCGCAGTAGTATTGACGCCAAACAAAGAGTCCGCGAAATCTTCTGTAGTTGAAATAACAAAGTCTTTAACAACAACGGGATATGAATATATTTATACTGACGAAAAGGACAATAAAATTGTCGGGGTCAACTCAATATTAAATCACTTAATTCAAAAAGGTTATCGAGTTGTAAATACAATTGAATCTGGATCTAACGAACATTCTGTAATGCAAATAATAATTGAAAGATAATCTCATTCACTACAAGAAGCAGTTTCTTGGCAAAGTTGAATACTGCTTGATCGCTTCGGGTGAAAATGTGAGGATAATAATAACATTGTAAGGGGTTTTAAATTAATACCATATTGCGTTTTTGGTAAGTGTTTTATTGCTAAGCGATCTTTTTGTGCGCGGTTACATTAAAATATGCGATAGATTAACACTTTTGAGTTTTATTGTAATATATAACTAATAATAAAAGGGAGGTGTAAGACCATGTCAAATGTTTGTGGCAATTGCGGAAATAGTATTTCAGATCCTGATGTTTCAAATTGGCCAGAGGTTCAATGTTCTCATTGTGGTGCATACAATGAAATAGTGCCTGATTTTATTCGAAAGAACCCAGAAACAAATAGAACTTTTGGTGAATATCTTAATTATCCAGCCTTATTGTCAACTGATTCGTTTTCAAATAACCAAAAGCAATTCGAAAAAATCATTAAAGACCGGCCAGTTTTCTTTTCAGTTGATGGAATATTTCAAGCGTTAGATTTTGTTTACCAAATAAATTCTGAGCGAGCTTGTGAATGGTTGGGATGGGTTACTGATACTTCAAGTCGATTCCCTTCAAACGTAATTGCAATGGAAATTCTTGGAAATATGAATTCAGTTAAAGCCCTTAACTCCTTAATAAATAATCTCTCATTTGGTTATTTAAGTGAAAATATGAAAGGTGATTTGCCTGGAGGCGGACTTTTTCATCAAATAATTCAATCTGCATCGGCATATTCTGCAAATAAATATTCAGATTTAACATTTTGCGAGTTGGCCACGGCTCCCTTTGTCCCAGATAAAATTATTTGTGTGGTTCCAGAATTAATAAGAAAAGTTCAAATTGAATTATTTCGGTTAGATAAAGCTGCAAACCTTGTACGAAAACTTGGGTTGCAAACCCTTAGAACGTTGTGGCCATTAGCTTCATCTAGAGATAAGGGTAAAAATCAAATTATTGGTAATTTTCTAGCTTTATTGAATTTATCTTTTGACCAAACGGATAATTCGATATTTTCAATAATATCAAATCGGATTACCGCTCCTATTAAGAAAAACGATGATTATGTTGCATTGATATTAACTGGGGACAAGATAATTGAATTTTCGAAAAGGAATCCAGACAATACAACCTACCATGGATTGATTCAATCTTTATTGGCACATAAAGAACCTAGAGTCAAAATTTGTACTGCTTGCTCTATCCTCTACCAGAACCTTGCAGTTTTTACTCAGATTGCCTTAGATTCTTCAATAGCCTATAATCCAATGATGATAAATGCAATAAAGCAATCAGCATTTTTACATAACAATCAAGCATCAATAGCTTTACTAGCAAAAATGAATAAAGCATAGTTTACTACAACCCAAAAGTAACTGCCTTGGCCTGGAACGGGTAGCCGCCATGGTTCGGAATTAATTACCGTCTTGCTCCGGATTATGCAAAATATCCATATCGCGAGATTTATGAACAAAGCCTTCCCCGAAAAACCACCGTTTTTTATCTCAAGTTGTTATTTGTATTTAAAGCGCGCTGAGAAAAATCTTTTCCATATCTGATTTTTATGAAATGGTCCATTATAAGGACTACTAATAACGTGTCAAGGACCACTAAAGATGATAGGCAATGAAGGCAATCATGTTACACTTAATTGAGTTCGGTCTCAACCATCACCCTTCTGGAGTGAAAATATTGGCGAAAAATATTTGACGTGGAATTTCAGAATTAATTATTATATTTTCAAAGGGAGAAGGTTATGAAAAAAATCAGTATGTTCTCTATTTTTCTGCTTTGCTTTATTGTTGGTTGTCAACCTCTTCATCAAAATTCTACTGATTCAAGTATAACTACCTCTTCTACATTAGAAAACTCTGGGGAAAACACACAAGAAAACGTAGACAATATATCCACAGAAAATTCCTTGAATAGCCCTGTAACTCAATATTCGCAAAGACCAAACACAGAAGACGATTGTTTACTTGGACAATACGTATTTTCTGATGATATTGTAGATATGTTTTTTAGATTTATTGATGATAACCATGATGAACTTCCTAGCTGGATAGATCAAAGGACTGGTTTTGCTTTTTTCTATATCAATAATGGAGAAGAGATTGGATATGAACCAACTGGGACCGTTCTAATTGAGTTTAAAGAAAATGGCACTTTTACTATGTTTGCTGAGGAATTTTCTCAACAATATCAAATTACTCATCGCGATGCTGATGGAAACGAATATTACGAACCTGTAAAGCAAACGATTAATGGGTTAGAATCAGCTGATTATATAATTGAAAATGGGAAATTGATATTTTTTGATATTAAAAATGATATGCAATACCAATTTGAGATTGATGGTAAAACCTTTACAGAACAATATGATTTGCTCGATTTCATTACTGATTCTGAATATAACTGTGACGATCAAGTAGTTCAGTTAAACACTTCCTTAGATTCTGAAAATACATTAGTAAAGAATAACGGATTTGGATATTTTTCTTTATGGAAGTTAATTCCGTAGGTGAAAAATATAAATTGATGTAAATAATTGCTTAACCACAAAAGGGTTCCTGCGGATACTCCCCAGGAACCCTTTCTCAAAGAGGAGAAGATAGTGCACTTCACCTGTGGTGAAGCTCACTGAGAGATGATCAATTAACCCTTCAACGAACCAGCTATCATACCGCGCAGGAAGTACTTGCCGAGGAAGATATAGACCATATCTGATTTTTTGAAATGGGCTACTAAAAGAATCATTATAACAATAGGCAATGAAGGAAATTATGTTAAACTTAATTGAGTTCGGTCTCAACCATCACCCTTCTGGAGGGAAATTGTTGGCGAAAATTATCAGACGTGGATTTTCGGTATTACCAAATTTATGATAATGTGGAGGAATTACTAGATGAATATCAAGTTAAAATTTGGTAAGTGGATTCTGGCAACTGTTGTGGTTATTGTTTTTCTTTTGGCAAGTTGCAATTCTGCATCTCAACAATCTACAACAAATATGATTAATGAGAGCCAAAATGGAGAAACTGATAACATTGTTATTGTAGAACCAGGTATTGGAACTTTAAGCGAATTACCTCAGTTTAAAGATTGGTTTTCTCCTTCTGGGTCGGTAAGTAGTGAGCACTACAGCCTGCATGTTAGTCAGAACACGTTAACAACTCTTGGCATCCCAAATGGTTTTTCTGTTGACCAGTCCAAATTGGAAGAGATGTACATTTTGTCAGTAACTTATTGGGCCTATACGGTTTATTGGGCTGATAAACCATATACACCAATGAACATTACCCCAACACCCGATCCATCAAGTTTTTCTGTTTATTCTAGAGTAATGAATGAAGATATGGAACTTGATCTTGAAGAAGCAAACTCAGCATTCAATAAAAATTCCACACTGGGAGAACAGAGTTTTAAATATTACTTCAATTTTGGCCCAAGTTTTAATAACCATTTAGACACTTGTAAATCTAAAAATATTGAGGGTTATGTTAACTATATTGATGTTTATTTGGTGAATGATGAAAAACAATTCCATAGTGTTTTTAATGGATTAAATGAAAACAATATTTGCCACACGATTGTATATTCATCTCCATATTTGTATTTTTCAGGGGATCATTTGATAGTGGTCGCTAAAGGTGGCGGCTTAACTTTAAATAATGGACAGGATCAAGATATTTACAATAAAAATATTCCGGGTTACTTTACAAGTAGCATGACGAATATTATTAGTAGTGTTGCTGATTTACTTGGCTCTGATTGGGGGTTTACAGGATCAGTAACAATATCTGATTTGTTTGACTGTTCACAAGCTTTTTGCTCTGATCCCCAAGGCACCTCTGCTTTTTCGTATTGATTTTTTACAAAGTATCTTGAAACTCCGCATGCGCGGGCGAATACTGAGTGGGGATTAATCGGCATAACTCAATAATTTGAGAGAAATGGCAGCTCATTTGGCTGTCATTTTATTTTTCTCCGCCTTTTCTTATATCATTTTGCCAAAAACATCTTTAATTAATTTACTAGTAAGAGTTTATTTGTACCGTCCTAAATTTACACCCATACGCTGCCGGCTTTCCCACCATCGTCCAGGATAATCTTTCAACCGTATTCCACCAAATACCTGGCACTTCATACCACTTCGCGCCGGCTACATCCTTTGGGATGTCTGGGTCATTAGCAGTTCCTTGAGCCAAAAATCCATCTGGGTGAATCCCAACTTCGGTATAAACGAATGAGTAGATTGGACCCAGGGCGACCAGTGATAGCATCATTCCCCAACCACACCGGGAGGGTTCAACCGTTTTTGCGGCATCAACCCGGTCAGCAATAAAATCGAAATAGGTCATCCCCTTTGGAGCCTGGGGAACCTGCATGGGCTGGTTGCCCTTGTAGGCGACGAATAAGATACTGGAGCAAATCGCCAGGATAACCGCAGTCTTGATAACACTCCCAATCAACTTAAGAAACATTCCGATGAATTTCATTTTCTCCTTCATTTCCTTTATCTATCTGATACTGATCTTCTGGTTGGGCTCTCTCTCGCAGGACCCGGTTATAACGAATTTCCTCCCGATACATTCGGTCCAACGCAACTTCAAGCACATCGCTTTCACTCCGTCCCATCACGCTTGCCATTGCTCTTAATTGACTCACGCCTTCTGGACTTATTCGAAAAGAACGTACTGGTTTACTTGCAGAATTTGTTTTCGGCATGCTCATTTTCCTTATCGGTTAGTTTATCTATAATGTAATACTCTAGTATTACTTTGTCAAGTTAAAACCCTGCTTTTTCCGGAAATTCATTGAATTTGACCCCCTAGGATAAAGGGTTTCCTCTTGCTATGATTGGAGTTACAACCAAATATCTGTTCGGTCGCTGATAATCATCAGCTGTTCCACATAATCCTTGGAGCGACCATCGCGTCTTTCCTGTTTGCACCTTTCTTCAAGTGCATACAAGAATTGAAGACTTGATTGGTCGCTTTTGTTTTACCCAACTTTTGAACCCGCATATCGGGAAAGGAGAAAAATTGAAAGAAATTCCAGTTTCAAAACGCAACCTGATTGTTGCAGTCATCCTGGCCGTGGTCATCGCTGTAGGAATCCTGGTGATCGAAAACTGGCCTCTTCATACAGAGCAAGGTTCAACAGCATCAACCAGTGAAGATAGTCTGGTTTCTGCTGCAGCCGTCACTGCCATTGAAAAGGTTTTCCAGGTGAACTACCAGGAAGGAAAAGATGTCTGGCTCAATCGCATTTGCGAGCTCAGTACGCCGGCTGGATGTGAGGTGTTTTCAGCCGGTGCTGATCTTATGTGGGAAAAATATGTGGATGCCAAGTCTGTGGTCACAGCTGCCACGCAGGCAGTGGATAAGGTAGCAGACAATGGTTCCGAGCAAGTATGGCGGATGACCATAACACTATCCTCACCTCTGCCAGGTAGTAATAAAACCCAGGATACGGCGTATGTTGTTCTCGCGAAAACGGAAAGCGGTTGGAAGTTTGATCGTTTCCTGATGGAGGCGGAAATCAACGCCATCCTCGCTCGCAAAAAAACTCCCACCACAACTGTAGAAGAAGGAAAGAAGTAGTGAAAAAATTTTTCCTAATCATTGTGGTATTGACCTTACTCATTCCAACAGCTGTTTATGCTCAGGGTAACGATCCCTGGTCTGAGGTCTTTCAACCAGATGGCAACCTGAATCCTGATTTGATTGACCTGGGAGTTACCACCGATCATCCCGACTGGATGTCGATTGAACTACCCTTTGGGCAATCGCTTGATCTCGATGCTAATTACCATCGCTACCAGACCCCCAGTGGGAACATAGTTGTCTTGCCTTCCGCTTCGACTTTGTTCTTTATGGCCATGAATCCTCAGGAAAGTGGCCTAACCAGCTCTTATGGATCCCTGGGCAATGGGTACGGTAGCCTAATCTCTTTTCTCGGTCTGGCAGCCGGCGATAACCTGGATTGGAACCGGATACAGGCAGAACACCCGGAATATACCAGCCCGGATCAATTCTGGGGTGCTGTTCTTAATGGAAATCAGGATGTATGGACCTATTTCTCCGGTTGGGGATTCATCACCAATCTGTTGCAGATGACCTGGAATGATGGAGCTCTGCGTTCCTTGTACTTGTTGTACCTGAACGGCGCACAAAATTGTGCATCCATTCCGGGTGGTTGTTCGGGAGTAGTCACTCCACCTCCACCTCCTCGGGAATGTCCTGATCCGAGTGTATCCATGCAGCAGCCAGTGCTGACCATCCAAAAGACTGCACCGAATAATCCACTGGTCATTGGGCAAGATACTGAAACCCGGCGCGGAGCAGATATTCAAGCAAGGGTGACAGTTCCTCCAGTAATCTTCACCTGGTATGAACCCATCTATGAGGAACGGGATGTTTGCCGGTCAGCTAATGTTGGGGAAACCCCGAACTGCAAAACAAGCTCAGGATTAACCATCAATGATGGAGTCTCAGATACGGAGAGAGTGTTCAAGGAATGCCGGATGCATGTAGAACATCTGCCAGACGCAGTAGCTTCCTTACAAGCAACCGCCGCCCTGGATGCCGCCAGCCAAGATTGGATTACAGGCAAACTGGGTCAAACACATTATGAAGCTTACATTCACCAAGCAAATTTCACTCTCATTCCGGGAATAGGATCATGGACGGGGGGATGCGATGGTAGTGGAACCTGTACGGCAACCGGACAGGCACTTCGAGTTCCATTCGCAGATCCAGGAACCTTCAACTTGCGTCTGGACATAGTTACCACGGGCACACGCTTCCGGGGGATTCCGATCACACAACCGAGACGGATTGGAATCGATGGAACGATGAAAGTCTACGTAACTCTACCGGCGTTGGTGCCATAAAAGGTCAATGTGCAGATTGTATGGATAGCGGTCGGTGTGTTACTGACAGTCTTCCTGGGTTTCATGGCAGTTTTTTATCTGCTGTTGGTTATTAGCCTGTGGTGTCCAAGAAACGATTATGACAAGTAAGGAGGCAGTCGTTTATGACAGATTATTTTGTTGTCTTTGGGGATTTCCTCGCTGCACTGCCCACCTACTTATTGAACGGGGTTCTGGCAACTGTCTACTGGCTTGGCGAATCCGGAGCTGCCCTGGTTAGTATTCTTTGCGCAGGGTTGATCATCCGTTTCGTGGATCAACGCGTGCAATCCAGGGCAGCTTTCCGACCAGGACGTAGTGGGCGGGAGGCAGCTACTCCGGATTTATACACAGCTCAAATCACGACTGCAATCATCTTGGTGCTGTGGGTAATCAGCCAATGGGGAATGGGCGCACCAGTTCCCTGGCTGGGTGCAGCGATGTGGCTGACCGGTACCCTCATTGTTCTTCTAGTTCATATGCAAGAGCACACCTTGCTTTGGAATATGAAATCAGGCATTGCGATTTATTCCCTGGCCGTTATCGGCAGCCGGCTCTACCTGGCATACACCGCTCAATTATCCGTAGAACAGTGGGCTGCCCTGATTGGGACATCTGAAAGCGCATCAGCAGTGATTGCGAATACACGCGGAAATGTAACCACGATCATTCTTTGGGCTTTATGGTTGGTAATCCCGTTAGGCTATTTTGCCATGTTGCTGCAGCAAGTTCTGATTAACCCGATGTCACTGGTCAATCCATTGGCAGGCGCCAGCGAGTTGATCAATCGTTATCGAACCAGAAGATAGGGTGATAGATGAAACCAGCACACAAAATCGTGGGCTTGCTTGATTTATTACTCTACCTTTTTAGGTGAGAGTCTTATGAACGTCGGAAATTCTTGATTAACGCCAGATTCTATTTCAACGATTGGAGGTCAATATGTCACAATTGATGGATTTGCTGCGCGGACCTGCTTTAGGCGTGATCGTCATGATCATCCTGATGGCAGGCGTCCTCATCATCACTGCATTTGCGGCGCTGATTGCCCAGATGAGTCTCTTGTTCCGCCTTCGACCTTGGAATACTTCCGAAAAGAGAAGTGAAAAAGGGAATGAAGGTTACCCACAAGAAACATTTGAGCAACGTTCCGCAACTCGTGAAGACCAGCGAGCATCATCTCCCCATCGCCAGCGTT
>Ga0255342_1003508_pt1 | contig 17306 bp, 15 predicted proteins | sample wastewater_treat_3_FD_192416 | JGI IMG/M metagenome (GOLD analysis project Ga0255342, IMG submission 192416) | Wastewater microbial communities from Lulu Island WWTP, Vancouver, Canada - plant14 | ecosystem: Engineered > WWTP > Wastewater > Unclassified | place: Canada: Vancouver, British...
CGGGGCTGCGTACCGGAAGCCAGATCCGAAATCAGATGATGCCGGCAGATGAGCTGACAAGAGCGCGCTCTCAGTCCGGCAGATAGGACGTGATTTCTATGGCCAGGAAAGTAGATACCCGCGTTCGCGTTGTAGAAGGGCCCACCGGTTCGCCGTCCCGGTTTCATTGGCCGGACAAATGGCGCCCGGTCACACAGGTCATCGATTACTGGCGCGAGTCGGGTGAATGGTGGGACGGCGAGGAAGAAAAGGACTACTACCTCATCGCCTCGACAGGCGGGGGCTGCTATGAGCTGTGCCGCGAAGCCCCAGGGGAATGGGCGCTGTCGCGGGTGCTCGACTAAGCATATGAAAGACTTCGTCCATCTCCACGTCCATTCCCAGTATTCCTTCCTCGACGGCGCGGACACCTGCACAACTCTGGTGGCCCGGGCCGCATCTTTAGGCATGCCCGCCATAGCCATAACTGATCACAACAACGTCAGCGCTGTGGTGGAACTGACGAAAGCCGCCGCCGTGCATGGAATCAAGCCGATATGCGGCGCAGAGCTGACAGTAAAGCACGGGGGATCCGAAACTCACGAAAGCCGCAGCGTCAGCGGCGCCGCCGCCCGCACCGATCGCCCTGCCGGCCATCCCCTCTCCCACCTCACCCTGCTTGCCGCCGACCCCTGCGGCTATTCGAACATCTGCCGCATATTGACTGACGCCTACATGTCCTCACCCCGCCTTGATCCCCATGCCTCGCTGGAGATATTGAGGCGGCATTCCAGCCACATAATCGCACTGTCGGGTTGCCGCCGCGGGCGCGTCGCCTCCCTGGTTGCCTCCGGCAGGGTGGCCGAGGCTCTGGCCGCAGCCAAGGAACTCGCCTCCATATTCGGCCAGGCCAACCTCTACATCGAGTTGCAGCACACACTGACGCCTGGCGCGTCAGCGCTCAACGCTTCCCTGACCGAGCTGGCCTCCAGCGTCGGCCTCGGCTTGGTCGCCACCAACAACGTGCACTATGCAGAGAAGTCCCGGTTCGGAGTGCACGACGCGTTAACATGCGTCCGAACCCTCACCACCCTCGACGATATACACCCCGAGCGGCGCGTGAACGCCGAGAACTACCTCAAGTCCGCAGAGGAAATGAGCGAGCTGTTCAACAGATACCCCGAAGCCGTTGGCAACACTCTCGTGATAGCCGAAAGATGCACACCAGGGCTGGATCTGTCGCGCCGTCTGTTCCCAAAATACCACGCCTCGCCAGACGGCCAGGGCCGCGGCAGCGGCAGCAACAGTTCCGCCAACGACTCCAATGGCTCCAACAGCTCCAGCCGCTCTGGCGACTCCGCCTCCACCCTACTCAGGCGCCTTACAATGCAGGGCGCCGCCGAGCGCTACGGTCGCATCACCCCATCAATCCAATCGAGGCTGGAACATGAACTGAGCATCATAACCACCCTGGGCTTTGAAGACTACTTTCTCGCCGTGTGGGACATCGCATGCTGGGCCCGTTCGCAGGGCATCCGGTACGCCGGGCGCGGATCCGCGGCCGATTCCGCCGTCGCATATTGCCTCCGTCTGACCAACGTGGACTCGATAGCCCGCGGATTGCTCTTTGAAAGGTTCATGAGCCTGGAGCGTGCCCAAAAGCCCGACATCGACATCGACTTCGAGTCAGAGCGGCGCGACGATGTGGCGCGCTACGTATACCAGCGCTATGGCGAAGAGCATGTCGCGTCAGTCTGTACATTCAACACCTTTCAGGGCAGGTCGGCCGTGCGCGACTTCGGCCGTGTGCTCGGCTTTCCGCAATCCGACATCGACCGCCTGGCCAAAACCCTACCCCACGTCCCGGCGGACGCGGTGCGCGCAGCTTTCAGCCGGTACCCCGAGATGCGTGACTCGGGCATTCCGGCGTGGAAATTCGAACTCCTGCTCACCCTGGCGGAGTCGGTGGCGGGCTATCCCCGCCATATCGGCACTCACCTGGGCGGGCTGGTTATCTCAAGTGAGCCCCTCACCTGCGTGACCCCGCTGCAGATGGCCGCCAAGGGCGTCGCCATCACCCAGTTCGACAAAGACACCATCGAAGACCTGGGCCTCATCAAGCTGGACCTGCTCTCCCTGAGAACACTGGGGGCAGTGGAACACGCCGTAGACATGGTTCGCGGCAGCGGTGCGACCGGCGACAACCGTGCGACCGGCGGCGGCGGCGCCGACGCTCGCAGTGATGGCTCCCGCTCTGGCTCCTACTCCGGCGCCGATCCGGGCTTCGACTTCGACCGCATACCCCACGGCGATCGGGCCACGTACGAGATGCTCAACGCAGGCGCGACCATCGGCGTGTTCCAGCTGGAAAGCCCGGCCCAGCGCGCCCTGCAGACGCGCCTCGGTGCCGACAGCTTCGAAGACATCGTGGCAAGTGTTGCTCTGATCCGGCCGGGTCCGATTCAGGGCAACATGGTGGAGCCGTTCATCGCGCGCCGCCGCGGCGAGGAGGAGGTCACCTACATAGATCCCAGGCTCGCGCCGATTCTCGACAAAACCTACGGAGTCGTCCTCTACCAGGAGCAGGTGATCCAGATCGCCACGACCATAGCGGGTTTCACCCCGGGCGAGGCTGACCGCCTGCGCAAAGTGATGACACACTTTCGGTCCATGCGCGAAATGGAGGAGATCGGTCGCGACTTCGTCGCCAAAGCCGTGGCAGGCGGAACGGATCCTAAGATAGCCGAGACGGTCTTTTCCTATATCGTGGGCTACGCGGGATATGGGTTCTGCGAGGCGCATGCCGCCGCGTTCGCCGACACCGCCTACCGCACGGCATACATGGTGCGCCACTACCCCGCCCAGTTCTATGCTGCGGTCCTGAGCGCCCAGCCCATGGGATTTTACTCGCCCCGCACACTGCTCGTGGAGGCCAAGCGCCGCGGCGTGCGTGTGCTGCCGCTCGACATCAACCGCAGCGGGGAGAGGTATTCCATTGAGATGATACACACAGAGGAACCGGCGATTCGCGTCGGCCTCATGCAGGTCAAAGGCATATCCAAAGACGCAATCTGCCGCATCCTGGCCGCCCGCGAGGAATGCGTGCCTGGGGGTGGGCCTTTCCGGTCGGCGCTGGATTTCCTTTATCGGGTCGAGATCCCGCGCGACATCGTCCAAAACATGGTGCTGGCCGGGGCTTTCGATTCATTGGAACCCAACCGCCGCGCGCTCGCATGGCGTCTCGGGAGCCTAGCCGCCCACGCCGCCGCCCATCGCGCCGCCGGCGCCGCCGCCCGCGAATCGGGGCAGGCAGCGCTGGTGGGAACCTTCGAACCGCCCAGGGCGTATGAAACACATGTGGAGTCCGAAATGCCCGACTTCACCGAAGTCGAGAAGTTCAAGCATGAGATGTCCATCCTGGGTTTCTGCGTGTCGCGCCACGCCATGGAGTTCTTCAGGCCGGCCCTGGCCCGAGGCGGCGTCCTCACGTCCGGCGAAATCGCGGGCGCGCGACACGGGCAGGCGGTGCATACAGCAGGCCTTGTAGTGCGCCCACACAGGCCCCCTACAAGAAGTGGCAAGACGGTAGTGTTTCTGTCTTTAGAAGACGAATTGGGCCTTACGGACGTGACTGTGTTCGAAAGCATATATCAGAAGTACGGGGCACTGATATACCAAAGCCCGGCCCTGCTCGTCGCGGGGTCGGTGTCGCGGCGCGGCGACGGTGTATCGGTGATCGCACGCTCCATACAGAGGCTGGGAAGGCGGCGGAGCGACCGGACAGGGTAGTCGCAATCCCGCACGGGCATTGCGGCTTCGCGCTATCACGGATCGACCAGCGCCAAGCGTTCCTCGCCCACCTGCGGCTCGAAAGCCCCGGACAGCAGCTCGGTCATGGCCTTCGCGAACAGCTCAAGGGCGTCCGACGGAACCATGACTCGCATGGTTACGCGCTCGGCATAGTCCACGTCAACAGTTTCGATGCCCGTCTCGGCCAGATGGTTCTGGACCTTGCCCAGCATTGGGTATTCTATGGTAAAGCGCACTTGGCGCATGGGCCGTGCCCGAGCGATGCCCGCCGCGTACAGTCCTTCGCGAGCTGTGGAGCCGTAGGCCCTGATCAGCCCTCCCGCTCCGAGTAGTGTTCCGCCGAAGTAGCGAGTGACCACAACTGCGCAGTAATGCACATCTTCGCGGCGGATGACTTCTAGCACGGGCCGACCGGCGGTTCCGGAAGGTTCGCCGTCGTCGCTGGAGCGGGCGATCTCGTTGTGCTCGCCGACAACGAACGCATATACATTATGGGTGGCATCCCAAAACTCCCGACGGACTTCATCCACCAGTCCTTGCGCGTCATCCTCGGCAGCGACTGGCGATGCCGTCGCAATGAACTTGCTCTTTCGCACGACGATCTCCGCGCGTCCTCGGTCGCGCAGGGTTAGGTAGCCTTGGGTCACAAAAACCACCCCTTGTTCATAAGAGGGAATCCTGTTCCACAGTAGAAGTACATGAGCGCAACCGCGGCTCGAAAAGAGCTTGAGGAGGCGAATTCGAACAGTGCCTACCAAGAGGCTGTATTACGATGATCCCTACCTCGCGGGCTTCACTTGCCAGGTTCTCCGCTCGGAGCCTGCCGCCCGGAACTCCCATTCAGCCCCTCTATATGAGGTTATCACCGACCTAACCGCGTTCTACCCCAACTCAGGGGGCCAGCCGTCCGATCGCGGCACCTTGGCCGGGGCAGATGTGGTCGACGTGATCGAGAGGGAAGATGAAGTCATTCATATTACTTCCACAGCTGTCCCGCTCGGCCCTGCACAGGGCAGGATCGATATCGAGCGCAGGTTCGACCACATCCAGCAGCACAGCGGGCAACACATACTGTCAGGCGCATTCGCGAGCCTGTTCGGGATGGAGACTGTCGGCTTCCACTTGGGAGACGAGTACGTAACAATAGATCTCAATGCCCCTGACATAAGTCGCGACCAATGGGCCGCAGCCGAGCGCCTTGCCTGCGAGGTCGTATTCCAGAACAGGCCGGTTAGGGCTACTTTCTGGGACCGCGATGCCCTGGGCGACGCCATCGACCCATCTCGCCTGCGCAAGCTGCCGACCAGAACCGAGAACATCCGCCTCGTCGATATCGACGGCTTCGACCTTACCCCCTGCGGTGGCACTCACGTTCGCGCTTCTGGCGAAGTCGGGCTGATCAAGATAACCCGCACCGAACGCATCCGCGGCATAACCCGCGTCGAGTTCGTCTGTGGTCGTCGTGCGCTTGCCGACTACCGCTGGAAGAACCAAACTGTATACGAGGCAGCCGCCATGCTCTCAGTGCACGCGCGCGATCTGCCCGAATCCGTGAGCCGCCTGCAGGTGCAGTTGCGCGACACCTCACGCCAGCTGGAACATGCCTTGAAGGATCTGTACGAATATCAGGCTGCGGCTATGTATGACAGCGCCGAGCCGGCTGAGCCTTCCGGCATCCGCGTGGTGTCGTGGGCATCGACCGATGGGCACGACATCGGCTATCTCAAGATGCTGGCGCACAGAATCTGTGAGCACCCCAATACCGTAGCCCTACTGGGCTCGGGTAATGGCGAATCCGCGCACGTGGTGTTCGAGAAATCCCACGACGTGTCCATCGACATGGCGAAACTCCTCCGCGAGGTGTTGCCTACAGTCGAGGGTAAGGGAGGCGGTACGCACCAGATAGCTCAAGGAGGCGGAAAGCGCCCGGAGAGGTTGCCGCACGCCATATCCCGAGCCGCCGCGATGGTGGCAAAAGCTGCCCGCGGCATCGAAGCGGAGACGGCTGCGTCGGCCGACTGTCATTAGCAGCCGCTGTCCGCCCCACACTCATATCCTGGTCGATACCAGGTTACCCGACTCGTAGCGACGGAGGCCGGCTCCGAACAGCCAGGACGCGCCGCACGCGATCGCAGCCGCGAAAGCCAACAAGCCGGCGAAGTGGGCGACGCTGAAGCTGCGCAGCAGCGAAACAGGCACGTATATCACGAAACCTACAGGTATGATTGAATACAACACCGCCCGGACCAGGCCATGGAAGATTGAGCCGGGGTAGCCTGAGAACGTGATCAGGGCCCCGACGAGTTGAGCGCTTATGGTCTGGGCGTTTCCTATGAAAAACGCTATGCTGCCTGTGATGACCGCGAAACAGGTGTACACAGTGCATGAGGCCAAAGATACGATGGCGAACAGCGCCAGCCTGCCGGGGGTAACCGGGGTAAACAGGCAGAACGCCGCCAGGCCGAAGGCGACATCGCCCAAGCCCGAGATGTCCGACCGGCTTACGAGCGCGTGAACTAGCGGGTTTCGCGGCAGCAACAGGTAGTAATCGAGCTGCCCCTCGGCTATGATGCGAGCCAAGCGATTCACGTTGCCGAACACCGACACACTCAACCCGTACGCCGTGGCCAGGACGGCATGCATCGTTATGACGTCGGCAAAGGTCCAGCCGCCAATGGCCTGCACCTTTCCGAAGATCAGCCACCAGAAGAACAGGAGCAAAAAGTCGTTCAGCACCATGAATAGCATTTGGGAAACGAAACTCCACCTGTATTCCATGGCCGACGCCAGGTTGAACTTGAAATGCTCCCACACGAACCCCGCCGTCTGCGCGGTTCTGCACACCGCCCCGCCCGTGGCTCTACCCGCCGTTGACATTGAGTCGCTTCACCCCCATTCCGTACAGCGCCATGACCAGCAGAGCCAGGACGGCCACCCACATTACCTGCATCGCCACGGTGCGTAAGAGGAAATCCGCATCGAACTGGACGAACAAGCGCGCCGGCGCATACAGCACGTAATTGAAGGGCGTCGCCCTCGCCACCCGCGCCAGGGCGTCTGGATAGACTTCCATGGGGGCGAATAGCCCTCCCAGGACGAACAGGACTTTGCTGTATATCCAGAAAAACGGGGCTATGTCTTCAACCCAGAAGGCGGAAAGGCTTAGGGCCATGCCGATTAGGAAGTTGAGCGTCAGGGCCAGCACCGTACATGCCAGCACCCCTGCAAGATGCGTAGCACTGACGCGAATGGGTCCTACCGCCGCAAGGGCCACAGCCGAGCCGATCAAGATGTAGAGCGCCATCTTGAGGGCAGTCTCCCCCCAGTAGGATGCCAGCTTGAACATGACGTAATGGTAAGGCTTGTTGAGAGAGTAGGCTATGGCCCCGGTCTTGACTTCTTCATCAGTCTCGTGCTCAAACCGGGCGCGCCCCAGCATAATCGCCTCGCTGGCCATCAGGTACCACACTAGTTCGCGAGGGCCGAAGCCTTCGACCACAAAGCCGCTCGTGCCTCCGATAACCGACCACAGCTGCACGAACACGTACAGAATCAGCGCATAGAAGACTGAGCCCAGCAAGAAGTCGGCCAGGTACGCGGTGCGCGCCCGCATGCTCACTCGGGCGACATGGAAGTACTTCGCCATCGCAGTCATCACCGTCACCTTCCTGCCAACGCTTCCGACGCGTCGCGCCCGTAGATATCGGCGATGACCTGCTCGGTAGGGGGGTCGGCAATGGTGATGTCGACTATCCGCGCACGGCGCATCAACCCGGCCAGCACTTCATCGATGGAAGTCAGGTCAGTATCCACTGATAGCTTCAAGTTAGCCCGCTTGTGCTTGATCACGGCAACCCCGTCCATCTCAAACCCGTCGATCGCATCGGCGAGCCTAACGCGCACGATCTTGAAGCGCAGGTAATCGCGCCTCAAGGCTGACACCGATGTATCCAGGATCAGCTCGCCGTGGTTTATGATCATCACGCGCCTGCACAGCTCCTCCATGTCGCCTACATCGTGCGATGTGAGGAAGACAGTGACTCCTTCTTCCCGGTTCATCTGGCGAATCAACCCTCGGATCGCACGCTTGGCCACCACGTCCAAGCCGATAGTGGGCTCATCCAGAAACAGCACCTTCGGACCATGAAGCAGCGATGCTGCGATCTCGCACCTCATCCGTTGGCCCAGCGATAGTTTGCGAACCGGCGTAGACATGAAGTCGGCGAGCTCGAACCTGCCTGCCAACATCTCCAGCCGATCACGGTAGACGGACTTTGGGATCTCGTATACGTTCGCCAGAAGCTCGAAAGTGTCGCGAGGCGGCAAGTGGTACCACAGCTGTGATCGCTGGCCGAACACGCAGCCTATCTCGCTCGACAGCCGCTGCCTGTTCTCCCATGGCGTGATCCCCAGCACAGACGCCCGTCCTCCGGTGGGGTGCAGTATTCCGGTGAGCATCTTGATCGTGGTTGACTTGCCGGCCCCGTTGGGGCCGATGAACGCCAGCATCTCGCCTTCGTCCACCGAGAAGGATATCGTGCGCACTGCCTCGATTTCGCGCACGGTCGGAGAGATGACAGAGCGCAGGCTCCCTGCCAGGCCAGGCGCTTTCTCCCGCACCTCGAATACCTTGGTCAACCCGCAGACGTCAATGGCTGCCACATTTCCCACCCGCCTCATGAGAATACTAGTTCAGGCGCCAAGCGCCGATGACCACTTCGCGATATCGGGGAGGTAGGAACATGGAACAAAGAGACAGATCGCCGAGTCGGAAACTGACTCCCACTGGATCTAATACGTCCACGAGCTTCAAATGCGCCCAATGTGGCACGATGTACCCCGCGGGAGACAAGACGGGCGCATCGGGATGCATGGTCTGCCCCAGTTGCGGCTTCGAAAACTGCGCAGACGATTCCACGATCGTGAACGCGTCTGACGAAGAGTACTAGGCTGCAGGAAGCAGAGGGTTGCAGAATCGTCCGGGCAGACCAAACCTGCCCGGACGTCTGTATTCAACGTGCGAATTCCAATGCGCGAATCCAGCTCTGGATGCCAACTGCGAAACGAACCGCCCCTCGCTATACCTCTCCCATGATCGATATGGACTCCGCCCGCCAGCCCAACACCCCGGTGATGAGGGGCACGCCTATCGGCCTGTACTCCAGCACCAGGGGGTTCTGCATGTTGTTCCAGATGATCAGCTGCCCCTTGGCACACTTGTAAGCGGGCAGGAATACCCTCCTCCCGTTAACGTCCACGGGGAAGAGCACTTCCTCCTCCACCTTCAGATCCCCGGCAAGGATCCCAGTGACGCTGACGCTCCCCATCTTGAAGTTGTACGCCACCTTGCCGGTGCGCAGCTCGCGCAGAACCTCCCGCGATACCCAGGGTGCAGTGCTATCCGTGTCGATTGCGTCCCTCATGCCAAACACCGGGCCGAACGTTCGCCCTCTCTCGAGCCCGTTGATCCGCCTGATTGTGGCTGAAGGGAGTGTGCCGTCGGATCTGGGCCATACCCAGCTGATCTCCACCCATTTGGGGTAGCTGACCGACTGCACAGTCACATGCCACTTGCCGCCAGTGGAAGCGCCGGCAGCAGTGCGTTCGAAGATAACATGCATCCCCGCGTGCATGGCGGGTTCGGCGCTCATCACATCGTACCCGCCGGTAGCGGCTGCTTGCGGAGCCGGCGAAGCTGCAAAGCACAGAATGAGCGCAATGATGAACGGAAAGATCCCGAGAACCGGTCGTTTCAAGCCGAACTCCCCCTTACCTAGATATCGCGATAACCGCGCGCAACCTATATTCCGTCTCTGAATGCGAACTGCCCGGCGATTACCGTACCCACGACTCGCACATCCAGGATCTCAGCAGCAGGCGTCGAGAATATGTCGCGCGACAATACAGTCATATCCGCAGACAGGCCACGAGCCAGCGTCCCCCGGGTCAGTTCGTCGGATGACGCCATGGCGGATCCGGCCGTGTATGCCCTGATCGTCTCCTCAACCGTCATCCGTTCTTCGGGGTACCATCCCGAATCGGAAGTGCCTTCCAGCTGCTTCCTGGCGACAGCGGCGTAAACACCCCGGATGGGATCCGGAGTCTCAACAGGCGCGTCCGAGCCGAAAGCGAGCATGGCGCCGCTCTTTGACAGGCTGCGGAACGCGTAGGCCCATCGGCTGCGTCGACCCCAGTGCCGCTCGGCCACGGGTATGTCAGTCAGAATATGGACCGGCTGCATGGACGCCACCACGCCAAGGTCCGCAAACCGCCGCACGTCTTCGGGGTGCAGCAGCTGAGCATGCTCGATCCTGTGACGCAGCCTGCGTTGCGCGCTTTCGGCCTTTACTGACTCGAATATGTCAAGCACGTCTCGGTTGGCCCGGTCGCCTATGGCGTGAATCGCACACGAAATCCCAGCCAGCACGGCCTTGCCCACCAGCTCAGCTATCTCCTCTTTGGACGCCACAGCCACGCCCATGTTCCTGGAGTCGCCCTCATACGGACGGAGGAGATGGGCCGTTTGGGATCCCAGAGCGCCGTCGGCAAATGCCTTGAGCGGCCCGATGCGGAGCCATTCGTCGCCGAACCCGCTTGAAAGCCCCAGGTCGATGGCGTCGTCCAGGTTATCTCGGGCTATGGACTGGGTTACGCGGATCTTCAGCCGTCCTGTGTTGCGCAGAAGCTGCAGTGCCTCAAAGGACGCAGCGCCGTCCATGTTATGAACCGCGCCTATACCCAGCTTGTGCAGCTCAGACTGAGCTTTCTCCATCGCTGTCGCCATGGCCTCGCAGGTCGGCTCGGGGATCACCCGCCTGATCAGGGCGGTCGCCGCCTCCTTCAGGATCCCGGTGGCCTGACGAGTGTCGTCGTCCCTCACGATCTCGCCGCCTTCAGGGTTCGGCGTATCAAGGCCAATTCCGGCAATGCGCAGCGCGGCTGTGTTGACCCACAGGGAGTGAAGGTCCTTGCTGAACAGAGCGACCGGATTGCGTTGTGCGACGGAGTCTAGATATGACCTGTCGGGCAGAGCGCCTCCGGGCCACATGTTCTTGTTCCACCCCAAACCGACTATCCACGAACCAGGCCGGGCGCTCTCAACAGCCCGCGCCACCCGAGTCGCAACCTCCTCCGGCCCCGACGCGCCGTCTAGCTCCACGTTGGCCAGGCTCAGCGCGTAGTGCGCCAGATGGATGTGCGAATCAGTGAATGCGGGAACCAGGGCCCGTCCTGCAAGATCTATCCTCTCAAAACTATCGTCCACCATCGCGGCGACCTCCGATTCGGACCCGACCGCGATGACTCTCTTGCCGACACACGCGATAGCCTGACAGAAAGGCCGGCGCCCCGACGCCGTGTACACCTTTCCTCCTGTGAACAAATATCTGGCCACAACCGTCCCCCCAGTCTTACACAGCTGACTACGTATTCCATCAACCAACCCCCTTTTCCTGCCTTGCCTTGTGGAGCAGGAGTCAACCGGCGGTTATCGAAGTAAGGAAGGCAAAAGTGCGCGAAAGACATCGCGCCTTGAGAAGCCGGATCGATGAGCGAAAGGTGGTTGCGACATGTCGATCAGCAGAATCCTGGTTGTAGGGGCCGGTCAGATGGGCGCCGGCATCGCGCAGGTGGCCGCCCAGGCCGAAATCGCCGTCACTCTCACCGATATATCAGCCGACTATGCCCGGCGAGGCCTTGACCGAATATCGAAATCCTTGATCCGACTGGTGGACAAAGGACGTATGGCGCCCGAACAGAAGGACTCTATCCTCTCGCAGATCACCCTGGCGCCGGATCTGGAGTCTGCTGCCCGGGGCGCAGACCTTGTGATTGAGGCCATCGTGGAGGAGCCGGCGGCCAAGGCAGAGCTCTGGAGCAGACTGGCCGACATCTGTGAGCCCGACGTCATCTTCGCATCCAACACCTCATCTATTTCGATTACATCGATGGCTCGCGATTCGCGCCGCGCCGATCGGTTCATAGGAATGCATTTCATGAACCCCGTCCCCGTAATGCAGTTGGTTGAGGTAGTGCGTGGGCTCGAGACGTCCGACTCGGTGTGCAACACCATTGTGGAACTTGCGCGCAAGATGGGCAAGGAACCGGTGGTGGTGTCGGATTCCGCCGCGTTCGTAGTCAACAGGATCGCCATCCCCATGATCAATGAAGCCGCCTTTGCCTTGATGGAAGGGGTATCAACAGCCGAGGGAATCGACACCTGCACAAAACTCGGGCTCAACCACCCCATGGGCCCCCTGGCTCTCGCAGACCTGATCGGCCTGGATACAGTGGTGTCGATTCTGGAAGTTATGGTGGCGGAGACGGGCGACCCGAAGTACAGGCCATGTCCGCTTCTGCGCCGGATGGTGGCCGCGGGCAGGCTGGGCCGCAAGGCAGGACAGGGGTTCTATAAGTACTGACGGATCACCAGGCGAGATCAGGACGCAAGGAAGCGAGGAAGCGAGGAGGTGCAGCGTTTGAGCTACAGCAGCGTCAAGTTGGATGTTGCTGACTGCACGGCGGTCATCACCATATCGAGGCCATCCGCGCTCAACGCCCTGAGCAGCGCAGTCCTGTCCGAACTCGACATGGCACTGGGCGAGGTACGGGCGAATAAGGGCTGCCGGGCGCTGATAATAACCGGCGACGGCGACAGGGCCTTTGTGGCCGGCGCCGACATCAGCGAAATGCGCGATCTGGGCCCCGGTGATGCGGCAGACTTCGCACGACGCGGTCAGGCGGTGTTCCGCGCCATTGGGGAGTTGCCCATTCCGGTGATCGCCGCCGTCAATGGCTATGCGCTGGGCGGCGGATGTGAACTGGCTTTGGCGTGCGATATCCGGATCGCCTCGGAAAACGCCCGGTTCTCCCAGCCCGAGACGGGCCTGGGCATAATCCCCGGTTTCGGGGGCAGTGTGCGCCTCCCGGAGGTTGTGGGGCGCGCCCGCGCTGCCTACATGATCCTCACGGGCAAGCAGGTGAACGCCGCAGACGCGCTGTCCATGGGGCTAGTGTCAGAAGTGACGCCGCGCGAGACTCTGATGGCACGGGCCCGCGAGATCGCCGCTGAACTGGCAATGCGAAGCTCTGTGGCCCTCGCGCACGCCAAAGGGGTGTTGGCCGCCTGCACCGAGGGGTACGAGCGCGAAGCTCTGGAGTTCGGCAAGTGTTTCGAGACTGGCGATCCAAAAGAAGGGATGTCTGCATTCCTGGAGCGTCGCAAGCCCGGATATGCACGTTGAACAGCCAAAACTCCGCACGATTCTGCAGGGTTGTGCATGGCTCTGCGCGATTCTGTGTAACTACTGTGATGTGATATGATGCGATTACGATACACCCAAACAGCAAGATATCCAGCTATAGCAGAGGCGCTGATACGTGCTGCCATCGTGGCTGTCGCCGTCTTCTCCATCATCGCGCTGCCCGCCGCAGCGCCTGTTAGGTCTGCCTCCGCAAGCACTCCCGATGAGTTGCTCGCCAAGTCGCTGTCTATCCCGCTGGCGCCGGGCGTCTCCTTCGAGCGACGGAGCGCCTTGACCACAGAAGGATGGGTCGGCCTGTCGATCATCAGAATCGACCTGACCTCACCCTACGTTACGGTAAGCCCGGCCCTTGCCGGCGACGCGCTCACAACGCCCGCCAAAGCCACGGAGATCGCCGACGCAGCAGGCCTGATAGCCGCAGTCAACGGCGACTTCTTCGACGCCGGTGTCACCAGCGCGCCGCTCTCGCTGCTCATCGCAGACGGCCAGCTGATACGTTCGCCGCGCAACGATCCGGACTTCGCATCGATGGCAATCGCAGGCGACACGGGCATCATGGGCAGTTGGACCTGGTCGGGACAGCTGCTCGGCCCGGGCGGTCTTTCTATTCCTATCTCGGCAGTGAACGAAGTGTCGGTGCCGGCAAACGGGGCGGTGTTGTACACCAGTCATTGGTCATGGCAGCGCAACCCTCCCACTAACGGGGTGACGTGCATCGCCATCCGAGACGGCATTGTTGAATCTCGGATCGCCGGATGGCCCCGCCCCACACCCTCTACAACGCCTGCCGAGTCGTCGGCACCAATCTATCTGGCGTTGAGGGGCAGCGCAGCCGCCTCCGCCGAGAGTCTGTCTGTGGGAGACGCAGTGGAGATCTCGGGGCGATTGCGCCCCGACGCCGAGGGCATCATCGCTGCATTCTCAGGCAAACCAGTGCTGCTGCGCGACGGCGCGGTCGCGCCCGACCTGTGGAAGCATACGGGCATCCAATCACTCTTCGCCGCCCCGCGGAGCGCGGCCGGGCTCACCCAGGACGGTCGTACTCTCCTGCTCGTGGTGGCGGACGGCCGCCAATCCATCGCGCGCGGGTTGACCCTGAGCGAACTCGCTGCGCTCATGCGTTCGCTCGGCGCCTGGAATGCACTTAACCTTGATGGGGGAGGATCGTCTTCCGCCGTGGTCCGCAGCCCGTTCTCCGGCGAAGTAGTCCTGGCCAACCGACCTTCCGGCGCAACGCAAAGGCCGGTGCCGTATGTTGTGGGCGTGCAGGCGATTCTGCCGGTCGAAGACGATGAGACCTGGCCCGACATCGCATTCCTCGCGATATCAGTCGATGAACTACCGGGCCAAATCCATTTGGGCGACCGCCCATCTCTTGCAGCTGCAGTCCAGGGCGGGCCGGCGCACCTCGCCGGGCCCGATCTGGAGATCGAGGCAGGCCACCAGCTCCTGCTGTCGGCCAGGCTCTACGACAGCCTGATGCGGGTGGTCGACCCCGACACACTCGACACAGTCGAGATCAGGTGGGATGTGATTCCCCCGAAGTCCTTGCGCGGACGTGACCTCGCAGGTCTCGAGTCCGGCGTCTGGGAAGTCTCGCCCGATACCCAGAGCGCCACCTTGTCTCCCCTGGCGCCTGGCCGGTTCGAGATCGAGGCCACTGCAGTCTGGACCAGGCAGCATCCATCCGGTGAACTGGCCATGGAACGTAGCAACACAGTCTCGTTCGGCGTGCGGGCCGTCGAGCCCACACCTGATGTCAGGCCTGTGCCCGGGCCCTCGCCTAGCTCAGAGGCCACACTCGCGCCGACCCTGATTGAGGGTTTCGATAACACAGATGCGCAGGGCCGGGCCGGCTGGAGCTCGTCGTCTTCATCTCCGAGCGTGAAGCATGCTGTATCCTTCGCCGCGCCGCCAGCCTCAGAGCTGGACTTCACGCTGCCGGGCCTGCCATCGCCGGCGCCGGCAGGGCTCGCCGCCATGCTAAGCTACGACTTCAGTAGCCCAGATGCAACGCGGGCTGTATACCTCAGGCCATCTGAGCCCATTTCGCTGCCGCAGGGCACGGGTATCATAGGCATGTGGGTGTGGGGGGACGGAGGCGGGCATTGGCTCCGAGCAACGGTAGCCGACAATGCCGCGAACAAGTTCCCGGTCGACTTCCCACGGGTACATTGGGTAGGTTGGCGTTACGTGCAGGCTGGCTCACCTTCGGAGTTGGCAGGTCCGACATGGCTTACACAAGTCTATCTGGTTGAGTTCAAGCCCGAAATACAGGGCGCTGGAACCGTGTACATCGACAGCATCGCAGCAATGGGAGCAAGCGCCTCGGATGCCGCTGCAGCCGGAGCTTCCCCGTCGTCGCTCGAGCCCTCATCTGCGATGTCATCACCTGCGATGTCGTCGCCGGCAGTACCGCTTGCATCGTCGCCGGCGTCCTCCGTATCGCAGAGTGCAACTACACCTGCTCGGGTCGCCGGGCCTCAAGCACCCAAGCCGCTCGAACCAGGCGAAAGCCTGGCGAACCTAGTTCGCCGCGTTCCCGGGCGGCACGTGATAACCATCGACGGATCGCGCCCTACCCTGCCGTGGCCCTGGCTTACCCAGGAGTTCGATACGTTCAAGGCAGGCGACGACATGGAGTTGGTCGTGGTGCTAAGCGGCGCGACAGCAGTCGACATCACATCACTCGTCCCAGGAGGTACATTCAGGGATAATCTACAGGCAGAGCTTCTTCTGGGCTTGCTCAATTCGCTGGCAGACGGGAGCACATCGGTAGTGCTGGTGCAGGACTCCCAACCCAAGCTCACCGCAGGTGGACTGGATGCGCCACTGTGGACAATGCTAGGGCAGGTCAAAGTCATCTGGAGATGAATCGAAGGACGGGCATAGAGCCCGTCCTCCATCTTCTCAATCCTGTGAGATGCCGCCCTCAGCTTACCTCTTGGAGAACTGAGGAGCCTTACGCGCCTTCTTCAGGCCGTACTTGCGACGCTCTTTCATCCGCGGGTCGCGCGTGAGGTAGCCAGCCTTCTTGAGTGCCGATCTAAGCTCAGGATCGACCTCAACAAGCGCTCTGGCAATGCCGTGCCGCACAGCGCCCGCCTGCCCACTCACCCCGCCTCCGAACACGTCGGCGATGGCGTCGTACTTGCCGCCCGTCTGCGTAACTTCGAACGGGCCATTAACCACCAGCTCGAGAGTCCGGCGGCCAAAATACTCATTAGCAGGCTTCTCGTTGACCAGGATCCTGCCGGTACCTGGCACTAGCCTTACGCGAGCGACTGAGCACTTGCGTCTGCCTGTCGCGGAAAACTGCAGCTGCGCCACAGAGTTATCCCCCTTCCTCGCCCGGATCAAACCGTTATTTCGAGCGGCTCAGGTTTCTGCGCCGCGTGCGGGTGCTCGGGGCCCGCGTATACCTTAAGCTTCATTCCCATCTTGCGCCCCAGACGTGTGTGCGGAAGCATACCCTTGACTGCCTTCTCCACAACACGCACAGGCTTAGTCGCAAGGAACTTCTCATAGGTCATCTGGCGAATTCCGCCCGGGTAGCCGGTGTGCCAGTAGTGTATCTTGGTCTGTAGCTTGTTGCCGGTGAGCACTACCTTGTCAGCATTGATCACTATGACATGGTCGCCCACATCGATGTGAGGAGTGTACATTGGCTTATGCTTGCCCTTCAGGACACGGGCCACCTCAGTCGCGAGCCTGCCCAGGGGCTTCCCGGAGGCATCCACGACATACCACTTGCGGACGATGTCATCGGGCTTCGGCGTATATGTGGCCGACATCGAGTTCCCTCCCAGATTGAACTGCTCGTCGGAGTGTCGTCAGTGGTTCCGGGGCTTGGCTCCACTGGCACAAGACTCACGAAGCAATTCTAATATAGTGAACATGCACTGTCAAGGCACCTGCAAGCGTGGGCCCAAACAGTCGCCCTCGGCTCCGCGGCCCACGGGAAGGCCGACAGCCCGAACCTGTACCCTACGGGACACCTTTTTCGGCCATCCTGCGTCGGTTTACCCAGGCCCCTCGAAAACCCTGGCCCACAGGGCGCAGGCCCGCGGCGGCATTCGCCCGACACCCCGCACCCGCAAGACCCGCGTGTGCGAAACCCCAGCTGGAAGGCTTGGGCCCAAACAGTCGCCCTCGGCTCCGCGGCCCACGGGAAGGCCGACAGCCCGAACCTGTACCCTACGGGACACCTTTTTCGGCCATCCTGCGTCGGTTTACCCAGGCCCCTCGAAAACC
>Ga0255342_1003509_pt1 | contig 17304 bp, 15 predicted proteins | sample wastewater_treat_3_FD_192416 | JGI IMG/M metagenome (GOLD analysis project Ga0255342, IMG submission 192416) | Wastewater microbial communities from Lulu Island WWTP, Vancouver, Canada - plant14 | ecosystem: Engineered > WWTP > Wastewater > Unclassified | place: Canada: Vancouver, British...
CTTGCTTGGCCTGCCATGCAGGCTGATGATGAAACCGGGGAATTCCTGTTGATAACGATAGGGAAATCCTAATGATAATTCTAGGGAAATTCAGTTGACATTAAACAGCAGGACAAGCAATTGTTACAGTTTCGATTTACGCGCCCGCGTGGGGCGCGACCGGAAAGGCAGAAAACGTCATTATCGATCCTATTGATTTCAATCCACGCGCCCGCGTGGGGCGCGACTGTTTTGTATAGTAGTTTATCCTATTTTTTGCAGTTTCAATCCACGCGCCCGCGTGGGGCGCGACGATTAAGAGGTGGATAAAAATGACAAGCAAGAAGGTTTCAATCCACGCGCCCGCGTGGGGCGCGACATGATAGAGTCATGATTTTTCTTAGCCTTTACTATGTTTCAATCCACGCGCCCGCGTGGGGCGCGACAGTCGTATCATTTGAAAACCTACTTCTTGCTTATAGTTTCAATCCACGCGCCCGCGTGGGGCGCGACTTAGAGAATGCTGGCGCGCCGGCTTCGGTCATAAGGGTTTCAATCCACGCGCCCGCGTGGGGCGCGACCAAGGGCGGCAGCTGCTAAATATATCTATACTAAGTTTCAATCCACGCGCCCGCGTGGGGCGCGACAAGATTAAGAGGGCGATGGTAAAAAGCTATGGCAAGTTTCAATCCACGCGCCCGCGTGGGGCGCGACCCAGGATAATCTGCTGTATCTCCCCCAGAGTAGGTTTCAATCCACGCGCCCGCGTGGGGCGCGACGGACTAACAGAAAAAGAGATTGACACAGTGGCAGGTTTCAATCCACGCGCCCGCGTGGGGCGCGACCGCGCTATGCTCAGTGATTAATCCACTTATAGATCGTTTCAATCCACGCGCCCGCGTGGGGCGCGACCGCGCTATGCTCAGTGATTAATCCACTTATAGATCGTTTCAATCCACGCGCCCGCGTGGGGCGCGACAAAAATATGGCCTTGTGATTCCTCAAAAAGATTCAACTGTTTCAATCCACGCGCCCGCGTGGGGCGCGACAAAAATATGGCCTTGTGATTCCTCAAAAAGATTCAACTGTTTCAATCCACGCGCCCGCGTGGGGCGCGACATACGCCCCAAGGCGCGTTCCCACTATCACCGCTGTTTCAATCCACGCGCCCGCGTGGGGCGCGACTTATCAAGCTCGTATCTTGTCGCGTAGAATCTACGCGTTTCAATCCACGCGCCCGCGTGGGGCGCGACAAGCGATTCGGCGACAAATCGACAATTTTCATAATAGTTTCAATCCACGCGCCCGCGTGGGGCGCGACGCGCGGGGTATGGTATAGTAATGCTGGCACAGCGACAAGTTTCAATCCACGCGCCCGCGTGGGGCGCGACGCAAAAGCGGATTTGATCTCGGTATGTGATATTTTGTTTCAATCCACGCGCCCGCGTGGGGCGCGACTAGCTTTTTGGCGGCAGTATCGCAAGGATATTACAAGTTTCAATCCACGCGCCCGCGTGGGGCGCGACACAGGTGAATCCTAGCAGTGTGATGGCACTATATCTGTTTCAATCCACGCGCCCGCGTGGGGCGCGACAGATTAAATTCACAATATGGATTGATGACAAAGGGTTTCAATCCACGCGCCCGCGTGGGGCGCGACCGGTAACTCCTGCGCATACAACAACCCCAAGGACGTTTCAATCCACGCGCCCGCGTGGGGCGCGACTTACTTGCCCATGTCTCGATAATTATTTTTAGCCCAGTTTCAATCCACGCGCCCGCGTGGGGCGCGACTGTATAAACCAGGGTCGGGGTCGCCCGTTCACGAGTTTCAATCCACGCGCCCGCGTGGGGCGCGACGCGGTGAGGAAGGAAACATTCTCGATGAGATACCAGGTTTCAATCCACGCGCCCGCGTGGGGCGCGACATAGTTCCGTCATTTTCCTTCTCCTTCTCTAATGGTTTCAATCCACGCGCCCGCGTGGGGCGCGACATAGAGTTTCAGGGAAGACTGTCGCAAATGCAAAGTTTCAATCCACGCGCCCGCGTGGGGCGCGACTAAAGCAATGAAAACGATTGAGACAGTCTGCAATGTTTCAATCCACGCGCCCGCGTGGGGCGCGACGGAGTGATCTCCTAGCACCGGTTGTGGCTTTTTGTGTTTCAATCCACGCGCCCGCGTGGGGCGCGACTAAGATTAAGGGCGGGGCAACCCGCCCTAGGAGGGTTTCAATCCACGCGCCCGCGTGGGGCGCGACCAATTTTTGTGAGGATATTCAAGTCATCTTCAGTGTTTCAATCCACGCGCCCGCGTGGGGCGCGACAAATCCTCCAACTGGGGAATTGTATTCTTCTCAAAGTTTCAATCCACGCGCCCGCGTGGGGCGCGACGCTGCGCCATTGGCTATTACAAAACTAGACGAGATGTTTCAATCCACGCGCCCGCGTGGGGCGCGACAAGATAACGAGCGAATTTGAAGGAGGTTTGAGATGTTTCAATCCACGCGCCCGCGTGGGGCGCGACCCTCGCGGCGGTCGCATTTATCCCATAAATCCAATGTTTCAATCCACGCGCCCGCGTGGGGCGCGACCTCAAATTCTCATCATTCATACTACATCCTCATAAGTTTCAATCCACGCGCCCGCGTGGGGCGCGACAAGATTAAGAAGGCTATGGTTAAGCAGTATGGCAAGTTTCAATCCACGCGCCCGCGTGGGGCGCGACTTACAGAACATAGACAAGTTAGCGAAGAAGCCGGTTTCAATCCACGCGCCCGCGTGGGGCGCGACAAGTACATTGAAATTAGCACTTGCAGATGAACAGGTTTCAATCCACGCGCCCGCGTGGGGCGCGACCGCCACCTTCGGTGCTAGCCCCCACTGTGAGATAAGTTTCAATCCACGCGCCCGCGTGGGGCGCGACACGATTACTACCGACTGAAAGAGATGCTCGAAGCGTTTCAATCCACGCGCCCGCGTGGGGCGCGACGAGGAAGAGATAAACCAGCGTGAGATCGATAAAGAGTTTCAATCCACGCGCCCGCGTGGGGCGCGACATATATGCTGCTATGGCTATTTTATTTTAGAGGAGGTTTCAATCCACGCGCCCGCGTGGGGCGCGACACGATTACTACCGACTGAAAGAGATGCTCGAAGCGTTTCAATCCACGCGCCCGCGTGGGGCGCGACGCATCATTGAATTGGTAAAAAGTTTTAATTGTCTTGTTTCAATCCACGCGCCCGCGTGGGGCGCGACTATACTTTTTCCCACATATTCCTTCCTCCTCGTCTGTTTCAATCCACGCGCCCGCGTGGGGCGCGACGCTTGTTGTATATAGAGCTTTACTTCTTATAACAAGTTTCAATCCACGCGCCCGCGTGGGGCGCGACCGGTTTTATAGCCGCGGTCATGTTCATGCTAGCGATGTTTCAATCCACGCGCCCGCGTGGGGCGCGACGTGCTATTATGGCTATTCTATTTAGAGGAGGAAAGGTTTCAATCCACGCGCCCGCGTGGGGCGCGACGAGTATGCAGAGGAGCAGTCTATCGAGCACTATCTTGTTTCAATCCACGCGCCCGCGTGGGGCGCGACGCGAGCCTGAAGGCGAAAAAGTATTCGAAGGCAAGTTTCAATCCACGCGCCCGCGTGGGGCGCGACCCAAGCGAAGTCAAGACTTGTGCAACTCGATACTGTTTCAATCCACGCGCCCGCGTGGGGCGCGACACTTGCCGCGCTTGGAGTAAAGCTAACCGGAGTAAGTTTCAATCCACGCGCCCGCGTGGGGCGCGACTTAAATCTCTACTTGATAAAGTTACTGCTGCACATGTTTCAATCCACGCGCCCGCGTGGGGCGCGACTTGCAGATGAACAGGAATATCTAGCTTCGTTGAAAGTTTCAATCCACGCGCCCGCGTGGGGCGCGACATTGGATGAGACCCTTTATTGATGGAGTATCTGAGTTTCAATCCACGCGCCCGCGTGGGGCGCGACAAGTCTTTCGTCATTCATTTTCATCCTCCTTATGGTTTCAATCCACGCGCCCGCGTGGGGCGCGACCTTTTGCAATTCTTCTTGACTCTCAGGGGAGTCAAGTTTCAATCCACGCGCCCGCGTGGGGCGCGACGATATATTTTGATTCCATACCAAAATCCATTATAGTTTCAATCCACGCGCCCGCGTGGGGCGCGACTACAACAGTATTCACCCAGTATCCTTCAGTATCATGTTTCAATCCACGCGCCCGCGTGGGGCGCGACACTCAGAAGTATCTGCCATGATTCTAATGTTTCTGTTTCAATCCACGCGCCCGCGTGGGGCGCGACGAGAGAATACCAAACAAATATAAGAGAGCCTATCTTGTTTCAATCCACGCGCCCGCGTGGGGCGCGACTGGGACGATTCTGTACTCGATGCGGTTTACTATTAGTTTCAATCCACGCGCCCGCGTGGGGCGCGACGTTTCGGGGCTTATCCCTGTTTCTTCTGAAAATATAGTTTCAATCCACGCGCCCGCGTGGGGCGCGACAAAATTCTCTTGGTCTATTCCGTATTGGTGTACCAGTTTCAATCCACGCGCCCGCGTGGGGCGCGACGCTTCGATATAACAGTCAATTTTTTCTTTATCATTGTTTCAATCCACGCGCCCGCGTGGGGCGCGACGATAAAAATAAGGCATTAAATCAGCCATTACATACAGTTTCAATCCACGCGCCCGCGTGGGGCGCGACCCCTTTTTATTTCACAATCATAATAAGTCTTATCAGTTTCAATCCACGCGCCCGCGTGGGGCGCGACTACCAATTTATCGCTATATTCTTGATGCTTCATACGTTTCAATCCACGCGCCCGCGTGGGGCGCGACATTGTGATCGCATCGCCAGCTTGCAGCTCTTCTTTGGTTTCAATCCACGCGCCCGCGTGGGGCGCGACACTCAACTTTGACGGCGAAGCCGTAACCTGTGAGGTTTCAATCCACGCGCCCGCGTGGGGCGCGACCGAACTTGAGGAGGTGTGCGTCGAAACAGGTGCGAGTTTCAATCCACGCGCCCGCGTGGGGCGCGACCGTCTAAAAGGAGTCGTAAATGGCGAGCTTGTATGTTTCAATCCACGCGCCCGCGTGGGGCGCGACGAAAAGAAGGCGGCCGCCGCCCGCGAAAACGGGGTTTCAATCCACGCGCCCGCGTGGGGCGCGACTTGGGCGCAGGTCGGTTCTGGGTTATCGATATCAGGTTTCAATCCACGCGCCCGCGTGGGGCGCGACGGTAAAGTCATAGCCTGTACCCAGGAACGAATAGGTTTCAATCCACGCGCCCGCGTGGGGCGCGACTATATGCATTTCAATTATATGCACTACATAAAAATAATTCAATAGAATTGCGAAAATTCAAAATATAGACGGAAAACTCTCAAAAACTCCTTCCCTCGATTTTCAAAGATCGATATAATAAAGAATTAGATATAACGCGAAAAAGCCATATTTTTCTGTGTCTTTACGTTTCGCGTGGTTTTGCACTCTCGCTGGTACAAGGGCAGAAGGTAGCACAGCATTAAAAACATACTATATACTCGTTCTAAACGACCAAAGGATCATCAAGATCCAGACTCGGTTTTGCTCCAATATGCTCCACCCGGTGCTTCCAATTCGATCCGAGATAATAATATCGCAAACTATCATGATCTTTATCTATTATAGCCTCAAGCTGGCTTTTTAGAGCCACCCATTGCGCGGGCTCTACAACACATTCGAAAACACTACATTGTACTCTTTGACCAAAATTGAGGCAAGTTTTAGCTACTCGGCGCAATCTCCTTTTTCCTCCAGGAGTTGTAATCGATACATCATAACTCACTAGGACAAACATCTATCACCTCCAGAAGAATGGTGGATAGCCGTCTATATCTCCGCGGATGAATCGTGCCATAAGGTTTGCTTGTACAAAAAACAAGAGCCCAAGCGGAATTTTCTCTTCAATGTATGGGTGAAAAATCTCATCTTGTTTTCTATTTTGGTATTCAACAAGCACGGTTTTTCTTGTCGAATCATCCATTACGACCGCGCCGCTCTCTGCTTTTTTGAAACCATTTGGAGCAACTTGTCTTCTATTTATTAAAGAAAGTACAAGACGATCGGCAATAACTGGACGAAATTCTTCCATGAGGTCAAGAGCAAGACCAGGCCTTCCGGGGCGATCTCGATGAAGAAATCCAACTGTAGGATCAAGCCCAACGGTTTCTAGTGCTGATCGCACATCATGAACAAGCAGCGTATATATAAAAGATAAAAGAGCATTCACAGGATCGAGAGGAGGCCTTCTATTCCTCTCATTGAAAACAAAATCCTCCTTCTGATCAACAATTAGCTGATTGAAAACTGCAAAATACTCGGAAGCAGCCATACCTTCAATCCCGCGTATTTCATCTAAATCGACAGCAAGAGCTACCTCTTCGATAAGCCTATATATGGAAGAAGAAGCTCTCCTTATCGTAGCAATATCGATCTTATCACCATGATCGCGAATAGCGCGATTCATGACCAGTCGCGAATTCATAAGCTTGCCTGTTACAATATTTGCAGCAATTTTCGCTGACTTCTCTGAGTTATCTGCTATGCGATATTGCTCTCGACGAAGAAGGACATTGCCAGAAACAGGCCCTCGTACTGAAGCAAGAAAACTACCATACTCTGTAAGAAACGATATACTTATGTCATGTTCTGCACAGAATCCAAGTAGAAAAGGAGAACAAAGTACATTGCCGAAGCATACGATTCCGCCCAGTGTGTGGACAGGCAACTGAAGGACCTTTTGCTGTTCTCGCTCTACTATGATGGTTTCACCTTCTTTGTGAATATATGAACCCTGGGAAGTGACATATAATGTGTTGAGCAGTTTTCTCACTCTTGCCTCCTTTTTTTGATATTATGATTGACTGGGCTCTCCCCTTGCTGCGCGCACCTGTGAGCGTACAAAGCGATCGACCTCCTTCCCTCCTGATCCAGCGCTCTTGGGCATACATACTTCCAAAAGTGAGCATCGATCGCATTTCCGCTTTTGATATATAGCTGGAGGGGTTATCCCAGAAGATTGCAATTGCTGTATTCTCGCTATGAGCTCCATAGTCTTTGCTCTCAATTCGCCACCGAGATTCACGGTTGTTCTACGATGCTCCTGCAAATAATACAGCTGACCATCTGCTACCGTGATCCCAAACATTTCTTCTAGGCAAAAAGCTTGCGCGCAGAGCTGAACGCGGTCCACATCCTCCTCTTTGTTTCGCCCTCTTTTGAACTCGATTGGCACTGCCTGAGCAACTATTTCTCCTGGAGCAAGGTAAATCTCAACAAGATCGCACTTTCCTATTAAGCCACGCTCTAACGAACGCACAGCCATACCATATTCCTGACGGAAAAGCCTTCGCGATTCGTGACGCTCCACATCAACTCGTTCGTGGAGGACCTTTCCTTCGGCGGTGAAACGGTTTTCTTCCCAGACCTGCTCGATGTGAATAAGGGCATACTGGCGCTCGCAGAAGAGTATGTGCTGGAGCGAAGAGATAGGAATCAAATCTTCTTCTGAATACAAAGGATTAGCCTCCTGCTACAATATCGCCTGCCCATAGCCGAGCAAGAAATTCGCGCCATGGCAAGATGTCGATACCGTCGACCTTCCTCGGGCGAGACTCCCTACAAACGAGGTAGAAGCTCTTGATTTTTCCTTCTTCTCGCAGTGCTTTCAAGCCAGAAAGATGTTTGTCTTGGGCGACTTCTGCTGTTTTTACTTCTATTGCGACTTCATCATCGATCACAAAGTCCACCTCGTAGCCCGAGAGGGAACGCCAATATGAAAGGCGCGATGAAGGTTTTCGGTAATCGAGGTAGGCTTTGAGTTCCATGAAAATATAGTGTTCGAAGAATTCGCCGAAGTCTGAACTTTCGGGAAGTATTGCGGGGAGTCGCCGCAATGCGCGTACCACACCTATATCGAAGAAGTAGAACTTTGCAGTTTCCACCGCCTTTCTCTTCACCGTGGATGTATAGGATGAAAGTTCATATCCAAGCATTGTATCGATTAGAATCTGGAACCAAAGGCGAACGGTTTGTCGGGGCACTTGAGCATCGTTTGCAGCGTTGGTGTAGTTGATTATTTTTGCGTTTACGGTTGCTGCCGTCTGAAGAAAACGGGCAAAGGCGGGGAGATTGCGTGCCTGTCCTTCGGCCGCGATCTCTTCCGAAAGGTAGGTGTCCACGTAGGACCGCAGATCCTCATCTGGCGCTTCCGACAGATAGTGGGGAGGAAGCAAACCGCGTGCCATGACGCGCTCCAGCAGATCATTATCTTCTGCCACCTCCGGATACACAAAGGGATGAAGGTACTTCGTCCTCGCCCGTCCACCGAGAAGATTTGTGCCAGCCCGCTTCAGCTTCCGCGCGCTCGATCCTGAAAGAAGGAACCGTATGCCTCTCTCTTCGATGAGCAAATGGACTTCATCCAGAAGTTCCGGACACTTCTGAATTTCATCGATGAAAACCACACAGTCCCGCAATTTTCGTGCCTCTACCTCCTGCCGCATGAGCGTAGGATCAGCGAGAAGCCGTAGACGCAACCCTCCGTCGAGGAGATTGTAACTCAGCATCGGCTCTGGCTTGAGTTGTTCTCGTACATACGAAGATTTCCCGGTCTGCCGTGGGCCAAAGAGAAAGACCGACCGCTGGCTAAGGGCAGGGCCTACATCCAAGACTCTATGGCGATAATCGCTACGCATCCATCACCCTCCAACATCATAATAATCGCCAACTATATTAGCGATTATTATGATAGGTGCCAATAGGGTTGGCGGTTATCCACATTTGCACATTTTACAGAGAAAGCATTCTGTTATGCTTTAGCTGTTCAGTACAATGTGTTTTCCGTATTCCTTGCCCCAATGCAAAGCCGAAGCCAAAAATAGTGCATGTAGGAAAAAGAGCTTAGGTAGTCAACAAAAAACTACTCTATTATATGCATTGGCCAGAACTCCTTGGCAAGAAATGAAATAGGCTGATCTCTTTTGACATTAAAAACCAGCCCACATGTCTCTTAAAGGACGGTAAACCTCTATTCCTATGACTCTGAGCATATCTTCGTCTTCGACTTTAAATGATATCTCGCTTCTATCGTTTTCAAAGGGTTTTGCACATCCAAATAACTTATGTGAAGGGAAAATACCGCGGCTATTGGGATGAACAAAGATGACTAGGTCGCGGGTCGCCATCAAGCCTTTGCTCGCTGAAGCGGAATTCAGGAACATGCAGGCTACGGCTTCCCAGAACCGCGCAAGGTCGTCCTTCTTGACGCGAGTCTGCTCAGCGAGCGGTGCATTGAAGAAACCATATTGCTGATATGCGGCATAGCTCAGCCACGGTTTTCGACCAAACTCCGTTTCCTTGCGAGCACGATCTGATTCTTTCGTGATGGCGCAACGAGTAATGGCAGCGTCTTGTTGAAGAATTGGATTGATTGACCGAGCGAATGTGAGTTGCATCGGACCTCGGATTTGCCCAGCGTTTGTTCCGGCGGTGAGAACCGCTCCAAAAAGGCGAATGTCATCGTACAAATCGCACATCTTTACTTTGATCGCTTCGCGGGCACGGCGTTGTTTCGGGCTCCCTGTTGGCTTTGCTCTGGCAAGCAAGTCGGCAAGTATTTTGATTTTATCTTTGAATTCACCTGGTTTAGACTCGTCTTGTGACAAGAGTTTTCGAAAATCGTCCTTTCCTTTGGCTTCTCCAAGGTACCGCAGTATTCCTTCCTCCTGGTCAAACTCCAAGCCATCAACATCGATATGAGTGAGCCAATCGCGAAACTCTCTTGAACTCTTTTCGTCCACATCTTCATCTGCTTCACTTTTTCCTGATAATCTAATTAGTTGTCCAAAAGCTGTATTCTTACCTTGATCTAGCTCTGCGAGCAGAGTTGCGACGGATTCTTTAGCTTCGATTCGCTCTTGCTTCTGCTGTTCGGTCGCCTCTTTATCGGTTTCTGGATCGTAATTCTTGATCTCACGGGCCGCCTTAAAGTAAAGCGTGTTCAGCGCTTCTTGACTCTGGATGAAAATAGGGCGCTGTAAAACACAAGCCAAATAATCACGAATCTTGCGTTTGATACATACATCGGTGACGATACCATGTTGATCGCTTGGATCCATACGTGGCAGGTTGCCTGCATCCGGATCACCATTAGGATTCCCGTCCCTGACATCGAAAAGCAGAATGAAATCCATTCGCCGTGTTGGATCACAATAGGGTTTGTCTTTGATCCGCTCCCAAAGGCTCTGTTGTTCACTCATTACTTACCTCCTAATTTAGCTTTGATTTTCGAGTATTATTTTTTGGGACGACGAAGTTCAGCGCGTTGGTGGTAAAAGCCCAGGGCAAACTGCGCTTGTTGTTCAGGGGGCAATGGGGGCGGAAAGCCACCAGCTTTGTCGATTTGATCACAGCATTCGGTCATCAAATCATTGATGTTGACTTTTTCACCATTTCGCAACATAAAAGTCTCCATGTTCTCCCGACGCAACTTTGGCAAATGTGCCTTGGTTGCCATGTTAATTAAGTTGCCAAATACCATTGCTGGTGCAGTGGAAGCAGCACCGTAGAAGCGATCGACAAGTGTGGTGTTAACTTTTTTACCAGGTCGCGCTTGAATCGCTTCCAAAATGGCAAGTAAGCAACCGCAAAGGTATGGTGATTGCTTCTTGTAATCACTGTCGTCGTCGTATTCAGTGTGTCGTTCTTCCATAGCTCGTTCCTCCTGTTCACTTCTATCGTAGGTCAGCACTAATTTCATCGCTGCCGCTAGCGCCATGCGGCGAAGCATTTGACGTTCGTGTTGTTGATCATTATCGGTCGGTGGATCTGGGATACGAAAACAATGAAGCGCTCTTATTAGCAACGCTTGCGGTGGTTTAGTGCCTGTGAACATGCAACGGATGAGTTTGCGCGTCAGATCTGGATCGACTTGAGGCAATCGCGGTTTTTCGTCAATCTTGCGTTTTGCGCTAGTTGGGGATTGTAATGCCGCGAGGACCGCAGCTAGAGGAGGGAACCAGATGCCACGTCCATCGGGATGAATAATCTGAAGCGCATTGATGTAGCGTGCTAAGTTTCTGTGAACCGGCTCAATATCCTGCTCCAGCCACTCCCGTACAACTAGCCGACTTTTATTCGGCGAGAGAATAGCCAAATAAAATCGATTCATAGCCAATGCGGCCCTACTTGCTCCGCCTTCCCACGGTGCCTCCAACATCTCGCGCAGCTGACTGGCATAGGCGGGTTGATCTTTGGTTGGCAATTCCTCCAAATCCGCGAGTGTTAATCGGGGCAGCTCATCCACCTCATGACTGCTGCCCAAAGTCACTAAATGCAATGGTTCTTTCGTCCAGAACACCGCGACTTGATTACGTAATGGTTGTTTAGTACCTCCTTTAGCATCATCTCGCGCCAACACCACAGCATGTCGGCCAGAGTTAGCATCCTTTCCCTCCGCGTTCTTATCAAGTAGAAGGAGGTGCTGGAGGACCTGCGGTACACGCCCTGCACATGAGAAACAAATGGAAGCGATGAACGGTGAATCTTTGGTACCACCGCCTGAACAGAAGGCACTTTCGTTGAACGAAAGTATCTGGGGACTATAACCAAAGAGCTTTACTGGGAACGGCATAATTCGTGTAGTGCGACGATGATGGCCACAGACCACACAAGTTCGTTCTTCGCCTCCGAGTCGCTTCTGAATATATGTTTCCCAAAAACGCTGAACAGCAGGATCGTCAGTTGGCCAAGCTTCAGATCCCACCTGGAAAGTGATCAAGTCGCTTTTCTTGGGAATAGTAGGAAACTTCAAGGATTTCAGGTTTTTCTCATCGCTGATGAAAGTTGCTATCGTCTTTATCGTTAAATTGCCTGTAGCATCAGCAGCATCGAAAAGGAGCTTGACAAATGCAGCATGCTCTTTAGTAGCGACCGCTTTTGCATCACTTTTGATCTCCTGGTTTGGGATGCCCACAGCATAAGATGGTTTGTCAACAAGTAGAGTCGGGCTTGTCTTTGAAGATGTACGATCCTTAGGGGTTAAAGGAACCTTGTCTATCGACTTTTTCTTGACGACAGCTTCTCCTCCGGCAGGATCGATGTTTATTACCCACACAGACTGCCCCGGTATCGTATAGCCGATAGGCAAAAGATCATCCTTGAACCGATCAGCCGAATCGACTAAAGCATTAAGCAGTCCCATCGCCGGCCTCCAATTGCTTCAGTTCGTCGTATTTTTCCTGTGGCACATTCAGCCAACCGTCTTTGACCTCTGCATTGAAGAATAGGCGCTTCGTGTATCCTTTCACTTCTTCGGGTTCTCGACCATCGTGACGCCAAAACTCCAAGCGATCTTCAGGGTGCTCATGGTACCACTCTGAATTTTTGATGTACGCCGTGTCGAATAACATAGTGCCAATAGACAGGTTCAGGGTGTCATCCGGTTCATCGGCGTAGGTCGATGCTTCGAAATCGGCAGCAAACTCACGACAACCGAGATACGGTCGGTGATAACACTCGCCCCTTTCGGCACGTCGGCGAAAACAGTCAAGATGTTTTCCGATATTTGTCTCACCGTTGCGCAACTCGATCCTGGCGATGATGCGGTAGCATACGTTCTGTAGAACGAGTGATGTTCTCTGAGCTCGATCTTCCTCGGCCACCACATAGTACTCTTCGACCGATTTACTATTTGGAGTCTCACTCTGTCGTGATTTGATCTCGTTACGCAGCAAGGCGAACTGAGTGCCTTGCTTAAGAATACCGATAGACTGGATGCAATACCGAAATTGCGGCTTCCAGTAAATTGCTTCCAGTATACCACGCGCGGCCGATGGAGTGATAACAGGATAACTGACACGCTCCACCTTAAATTCAGGGCGAGTGAAGCATGCATACTCACCCCATACTTTAATATCAATAGGACTTGCCATACGACCTCCGTTTACGTTATAAGGTCGGCCGGATCGCGTACGATGCCGAGAAGACCACGGTGCGTCTTGTCATCATACCCACCGATCCAGCGATATAGTCCAGGACTTACCTCTTCCACACATTCAGCAATTTCTTCACGTTTTAATTCATCATATCGTATGTTGACCGTATAGGGCATGAGTTCACGGAATGTCTCCCGATTAGATTCATGGAGATATGTTTGTAAGCGTCTTTCGCCTTCGTTGTCATTGTAGCTACTGACTACCACAAGCACAGTATTCTCGATAAGTTTATATCGCTTCGCAACTTCAGGATAATTGAGATCTCTTCTGTAAGATTGGATGTTTCTTTTATCAAGATCAACATCACGAAATAAACATTGGAAAAATTCACTATACAATGCAGGATCATATAGACTATCTGGCTCGTTCCTTTCCAAAAGGATCTTCGAGTCATCTAGATCAGTCTTGTAAGCTCCAGGAGGAGCTTTATTATCCACAAAATCAAAAATAATCATTTTCCCCTTTTCTTTGCGTTGTCCCTCACGATTACACCGACCAGCGGCCTGAACGATTCGATCCAATGGACCAATGGCACGGTAGACTACTGGAAAATCGAGATCAACTCCGGCTTCGACAACTTGAGTACTAATCAAGTGAATTGGGTGAGGGGCCTCAATATCCAAGTGTCTTTTGATTTCGTTTAGAATACGACGACGATGTTCACCACAAAGTAAAGTAGAAAGATGATAGACATCTTTTACATTTCTCTTTAACAATAGATCTTGCATATCGAACGCTGCTTTGCGCGTGTTGAAAATCACCATCACTTGGTCAATTTTGCCTATTTCATCAGCGAGGCTATCTAGGTCCTGATTCCATCTGATAGGCATGTACTCCACGCGTTTCATGATCTCGTCTTGGAAAAACCGTTCAGGTCTTGGTACAATGTCCCTGATCGAGATACCTTGGAAGGCCCTTAAATAGGGAGTTTGGTCAAAAGCTGGTTGAGTCGCTGTAGAAAGCACAATTGTTACACCATAGTTGTCAACTAGATCTCGAAGTACATTGAGTGTAGGCTCCATTAGTTCAGGAGGTAAAGTCTGTACTTCATCAAGAATTATGATACTTCTAGCAATATTATGAAGTTTACGACAGTGACTGGGTTTATTATTAAAAAGGCTTTCAAAAAGTTGGACTGTTGTTGTAACAATCAAGGGATGATCCCAATTCTCACTTGCGAGCCGTTCTTTTAATGCAAACTCTTCTTGATTTTCTCCTTCTGGTACATTTGCCTGACTTTGATGCTCTAATACGAGCCGGTCACCAAAAATACGACGATATTCAGAGGCTGTCTGATCGACAATACTGGTATAGGGTAAGGCGACAATAATCCTTTGAAAATGTTGCTCTGGATGCTCAACTGTGTGACGAAGGGCAAAGGCAAGCGCACTACGAGTCTTCCCTCCTCCCGTAGGGACCATAAGGCGAAAAACACCTGGTGACAGCTTAGCACTATGGATACACTCATTATAAATCTGTCGCCGGATTAAATTGACTCCACTTTCATTTCGATTATTCCACATAAGGCGAAGTTGATTAGCCCGAAACACAGGCCAAAGATCAGATGGACGTGTCCATTCACCCCGAGCAGAAGCATTCCTCGGAGCAAAATGTTTTTCTGTATCAAGATAGTCAGCATCAACGAGAGCAGAAAAGATCATGCGCAGGTAAAGTTCTTTTTGCGCATCGGAAATGGAAATGAAACTCATCTTCGGTGAAGGCAATAAATCTGCGAATGGGATTATCTTCTTAAGAAGATTTTTATCATAATCGCTTAGTCGCAGGCTTGCCTCACCTAGTGCAATTAGACCATTATGATGACCGAGAATTGGCATAGCTATTTCTGGCCATATATCAGCTTTTGAGCTCTTTACTAACCGAAGATATGCATAGATGGCTCCATCACGTGCATGCGGAACCGATATACCGGGTTTGCCTGTAGCACAATTCTTTAAGTATTCTTGGAAGGCAGGATTTACCTTACCTAGATCATGCCATAAACCAACGAGATAAGCCAAGCCAGTAGCTCCAAATGGACGACAAAATCGAGCAGCGAGCTTTGCTACTTCTATCAGGTGGGATTCTAGTCTATGCCATTCCTTACTACCCTTCCGAGGAGTATGAGCATTGAATTGTTCTGAAGGGCTCATTCTTTCATGCTTTCCATAGTTTATTTCCTCGAAATATTATTATTCCATATCTGAAACATTGTGTTATCACATGCTTAATTCTTAGTGAAATCATAGACTTTGGCAATCAATCAACCTTCCTCAATAATTAGTTGTTTATCTATAATTGATTATATCATCTCCTCTTCATGATGCAACAATTTATTCGCTCTATAGTTAATTTTCTCCCTATTATGACCACCTTCTATTTCTACACGAATCGCTTTCTTTATATACTGCACTCTCTAGCAAGATTTAAGCCAATCACCATTCACTCCCACCACCCCAATTGATCATTATAGGGCATTGAAATCTCTTTTAGGCCGCGGACATCAAAAACTGCGGTGATGGGGCTGTCGCCATAGGGTGTACAGCGCGCGACGAATTGAGATGCACGGCCAAGTCGCTGTACTAGCTCACGCGTGTACTTGTAGGGGCAGAATGAGGCTTTGCTATCGGTGGAATTGCGCCAAAGGAGAGTGATTGGCTGATCTTGATCCACACGAGTGGTGATGTATTTTGCTTCATATTTGTAATCATCTGTATCATTGCCAAGGTAGGTATGCCAGTTGATGTAAAGCTCAAGTTCATCTCCGTCCTGGCGTATAACGAGTGCTGGCAGGTCCCCATAATCGTTTTTGCCACTATCAGCTTTCAGCATAAAGAAATATTTCTTATTATCGGTCAGAGGGTCGACATTCTGATCAAATATCCACTTTGATGAAGTCTGAATCGATGGACTTTCGGCAGTCTGGCCGGGATTTACTGAGTCAAGGCTGCCAACAATGCCATCGTATAAGGCAAGCCTTGCGCTATCGTCTTGCTCTGTGGCTGCCTGCTTGAGAGTGACTACAAGGTCATCGTATGTCTTATTGGATTGGGCATATGCTGAAAAAACCGCCGCGCAAAATGTCATAATCAAAAAGAATTTTTTCATATCTTTCCTCCTGTTTTAAATGATTATTCTATAACAGGAACAGGGACACATGATGTCCCGCATGGCTTCTTTTTTACCATTCTTGTATGAAAGTTCTCTATTTCTTATTCGCTCTTTTCCCCATTTTGCGAATCTCTTCTTCCCACAGCTTGCGAAATTCTGGCGGTCCGAGCACTTCGCAGTTTGAACCGCAGCGGAGGGCACGGCCAAGGATTTCGGTCCAGTTGTGGACGGGCAGGGAGAGGTCGATGGCGTCGGGGTCTGTAGCATCGGGAACTGGGTCAATTATCTGATCCTTGTGCCACTGTTGGATTCTGATGGCACGGGCTGCTCCCCCAAAGAATCGCAAGGTCGCTATGCCGAGCACTTCGCCTTTGAAAATGCCATATGAGGATGAAATATAGCTTTCGATTGCGTCATCGCTTGGAATTACAAAATTGGGTACGCATTTTGATAAAGTCTCGCTGGATTGCTTGCCTTTAGGCAGCGCTCTTGATGACTCGGCGCTTGCAGACAATCCGCCCGCGGCTCTCACATTGTCCATTCGCGATATAGAGAATGTCCTCAGCTCCATGGACTTCGAGTCGAAAGCGATGCAATACCACTTGCCGGCATAGTTGATGAGCCTCAAGGGGATAATTCTTCGTTGGCTCGATTCGCCTTTAGCATCGATGTAAGAAATATCTAGCGCGCTGTTGTTGAGCAGGGCCTGGCACATCGTAAAGGCTACTTCTCCGTCGATGGTTTCCATGTCGGGAAGTTCATAGCGCACTTTATCCGATATTGAGATGTAGCGCCCGCCTATCTTTTCCTTGAGGAGTTTGGTTGTCTCTTCCGAGACAACGGGAACATAGGCATAGCGATCCAAAATGGCTCTCAGGAACGCAAAAGCAAAGAACGATGTCTCGTCTGCAAAACGAAGGCCATTCCATGTTTCTGAATATTCATAGCGCAGTCTGCGATGCGACCATACAATAGGTGCGTCGAGCCTATCGCGCAAATATTCTATATCGCGCTTGGCTTGGCGCGAAGATACCTCGAATTTATCGCATATTTGGCGGGCGGAGACGCCTCCATGCTCCCTTATCATGCGATCGATGTAGAAAATTCTCTCGGTTTGGCTCATGGAGGCCTCCACCTTCTATTTTTTTATTTCTG
>Ga0255342_1003510_pt1 | contig 17303 bp, 15 predicted proteins | sample wastewater_treat_3_FD_192416 | JGI IMG/M metagenome (GOLD analysis project Ga0255342, IMG submission 192416) | Wastewater microbial communities from Lulu Island WWTP, Vancouver, Canada - plant14 | ecosystem: Engineered > WWTP > Wastewater > Unclassified | place: Canada: Vancouver, British...
CTATTTGAGTAGGTTTCTTAACATCATAAATAGTTCCACCTATTCTTACAAATGAACATGGTCTTACAAAATCACTAGGACAGTCATAAGAGTAAGTATTAGCAACGGTTACTTTATCTCCACCAAGTAAAACATCCGAATCAGTTAAGTTAGTGAGTAATTCGTTCCAAGTAGTGTTTTCATATTTTTCCCATCTATCAATAGCAATATTTGCTAATCCTCTAGCTGTTATATATTCGTCATCAGTTTCACCCCATGGTTCACTGTCAATTTCTACCAAATAATAAACTGATTGTATTATAGATTCCTCATTCATAAAATAAAAACCCCGCATTACTGCGAGGTAATAACCAACTAATTATTGGTCTAAACTAATTAATTATATCACGCTTTAATTGTATATTTGCGATTTGAGCTAGTAGATAATTTAATTTTAGGTGCTGATTTAAGTTTTACCCTAGAAACAGGAGATGATATTTTAAGAGTTATTTTAGGTAGTGCTTTAGGACTAGTTACTTTAAATGTTATTTTCTTTGCTTTCTTAGTTCCAGTACCAGAGGAATATTGAGTATTCAATTCACCAATTAATTTATTGGCTTCTGTGGCACTTAATTGACCGTCTTCGTATAACTTAACGATGTTATTAATACGTTTAGTAATAGCACTCTTGTATGAACTCTTTAATTTCTTATCAATGGCATCAAAACCTGTGTATTCTGGTTGTTGTATTGGAGTTCCTAAATCAACTAAGGTAACATTTCCAGCATCAGATACTAATTTATAGACTTTACTACCGTCTGATTGTTTTTCTGGGCTTTCAGAGTCTATTTCGTCAATAATTTGCGATTGAGCATTTTTTGGAAGTGACAAAGCTGTATCTCTCCAATTTTTAGCTTTTTCTTGTGCATCTTTTAAAGACATTTGACCAGACTGTACTTGATTAAGTAAATACATATCTGTCTTAGTCTTAATGGCGTGTTCTTCATTAGTAAGTATTTGCAAGTTACGGACTTCATTAGTTCCCCCTAAAGAAAGTGGGATAATATGGTCTACTTGAGAAGTAGTATCTCCTAAATCATAAGAGCCTATATCGTTTTGGCGTTCCAAAACTACGATATTACCATCGCTTATCTTTCTTATTGGATTTCCAGTAAGTAAAGCATTTATAGCTGATTTTGGATTAGTGGTAACTGATTTAGTAAACATACCAAATCCACCCAATTCTGCTAGTTGTGAATCACTAGATGTTGTGTAACTTTTTTCTTCAATATTTTTTAAGTTTATTTTTGCCCTAACGTTCTTTCGTGTCTTGGTTATAACGTCTCCTATAGCATCTTGTTTTTCTGCATCATCTAGCGATTGATAAGCTGTAGTGTTAAATAGGTCATTTAGAGCTTTATCAGTAGCTAATCCACTCACTATTTCAAGTCTATCTAATTGAGCTTGATTAAGAGTCATTTTCTCGCCACCTATAGTCTGATTTTTGTTTAGTTTAGTTGGCGTTTTGTTATATCCAGCCTGATTAAGACGTGAAAGTTCATTGACTACATTATTACTAATAGGAGTAGTAGAGTTAAAAAGGTCGAAGTAAGCACCTATTCCTGTTGGTGTTTGGGCTATTTCATTTCCCAAAACATCTCTTTGTGGTATCATCTTGTTTCTTACGAATGGAATAGATTGTTGAACACGTCCCTTAATAGACGAGCCTATTGTTGAGGTGTCAACTTCTCTAGCAAGTGGGTCAAATGCCTTAGAAGTGTCTTTGACTATATTTGGAATAAGAGAAGAAACTTGACCTCCTAAATAACTTTTAGCTTTATAAGGTTCATTAAGAGCTGATAAAGGTTGTTGTACACCTGATAAGAATGTTTGATTAAGTTGGTCGTTAAGTGTTCCAAAAGCATAACTACCTAAGTTTTGTTCTGGGTCATTAGCTGTTTCATTTGCTTTAGCTCCTGCAAGTAAGACTAATGTTTGAGGTCCGACTGACCCTATGTTTCTCCATTTACCATTTACAAGCACAGAATTTTCTTGTTTACCTTCTAAAGCCCATTGGTCACGTTCTTTTTGGTCTTTGGCTTGGCCAGTCATTAACCCTTGAGACATTAAATAAGCACCGAGTCCAAAAATACCACTACCTATAACTCCTCGTCCTATTTCTTGAGCAGCTTGTCTTTGCAGTCCAGGAACTTCACTACCAGCAACTACCCTGCCAAAATCAACAGAACCTTTTACTAATCCGATAGGAGAATAAGCAACAGTCTTGCCAACGATTGAAGTAGGTACACCAGTAAATGGCATAAGCATTTCAGAAACTATCTTACCAGCTTCTGCCGCTGGGCCAGTTTGTCTATTTACCCAACTTTTAAGTTGTCCAATAGCACCACTTAACATATTCTTATCTTTGAATGTCGCATAATTAGCATCATTAAATGCGGTTTGTTTCATCTGTTCTGTAGCATTATCAAATAGTTGTTGAATAAATTTAGCGTCTCCTTTTTTACCTTGATTTAGAGCCTCTGTAGCGGCTTGATTATAGAGTGAGCGGTTGTAGCTTGATTTCCAAAAAACCTTATCTTCTGCCTCTAATGTATTAAATACAACATCTGTTGCTTTTTTAAGTGCTTGTTCTACTGGGTTATTTCCCCAAGTAACTTTCTTAGTTTCATACTTTCCTATTTCTGTACCTGATGGGTCAAATCCATACTTAATAACATCAGCAGCAGTTTGACCACCTTCCAAAGCACCTTTAACTGTTCCTTTTTGCGAAGCGACTAATGACCTTTTACCAGTAGCTAAAGACATCAACCAGTCAGCACCGGCTGCAGGATATAATGACGCTTGTTCACTTCCTTGCATGATAACGTTTCCTACAATGTTTCTCTCGTGAGTCCTTAATGAAGATAATAATCCAGCCTTCCAAACTGTTATAAATTTATCAGCGAAGGTACTAGGAATAAATGAGTTTATAGTTTCATTTACTTTACCTAGAGCGATACCTCTTTCTTTACTTCCAACTGGAAATTTAAGAGCTTCGTTTACTTGTTTACTTAGTTGTTTTTGTTGTTCTCCTGTAAGTTCTGGTAACTTTTTATTATGAGTTAAATTATACTTTTTAATCTTTCCAGCTACGCTTAATGAGATAGCTTCAGGAGACATCTTATTAAGCAAACTAAATGCTTGAGTACCACGACCTACTTGTGTACCTAGTTCAGAAAGATTATTAAATAAGGCAGCGGCTTCTTTATGTTTTCCAGCCGCATCTAAATTAATAGCTTCTTGGATAGTAGCAGCTATTTTTTGATCAATATTTTCAATCTTATTAATATTTTTTAAATCAACGCCTTCACTAAGTAAGGCTTTAGCTTCTCCCATTAATACATCATTTGGTTTAACTTCATATCCACCCAATACTTGAGTTTTTACTTTTTTAGACACATTTGGAGCTTCTTGAACACTAACACTAAATCCTCGTTGTTTAAGCTCTGGTTGTTCAATAGACATACTAGATACTTTAACTTTTTCACTAGGTTTAATCTTTATAGTTTCATCAAATGTCTTTACTAAGTCTTCGTTTGGTTTTATTTTAATAGTAGGTTCTTGTGTATTAATAAATTCTTCAGCACTTTTATACTTCTTTGCTTCATTTATTAAAGCATCATCTGCGTTGTTTTTGTTTGCTTTATTCCAGATTTCTGTTAGTTGGGATTTGGTATCAATCTTTTCTAATTTATTTTTTACCAAATTATATATTTCACTTTCTGTCGCATTTTTTGCATTAAAAGGAATAGGTGAAGATAATTCATTGCCATATATACCTTTGCCATATTTTTCTTGTAATCTTTTTATAATAACATTATCTATTTCTGAATTTTTATATTTATTTAATTCGGGGACAAGAGATTTATAAAATCCAATTTCTGTATCCAATGCTTCTTTATGCCCTGCTGGTAATTTTCCACCTCCTCCTCTTGGAGTATCAAAATAAATAGGTCTTTCAATTGCTTCGTGAATTTCAACACCTTTACCAAGTGGTGTGGTATCGTTTATATATGCTTTCATACTTGCCGAACCTTCTACTGCTTGTCTTTCTATTTTTGATAAAGTCGGTAGTGCCTTCACAAACTCATCAGCACTCTTATACTTTCTAGCTTCATTTATTAAATTATCTCCTGTCTTTATAGGTTGGTCTGTTATTCCCATTGATACATTAGCCCAATTTTTAGCCATTTCATCCATTTGGTTACTTAAAATCTCATATTGTTTTTCAAGTGTAAATTTATTCCAATTAGGTTGTGATGTTAATTCATATTTTTTAGCCAAAACTTTCATTGTATCTCTAAGTTTGTCTAATTGGTCTGGAGTATCTGTATTGAATTTAAGTATTTGCCTAGCTTCATTTACTATATTTTTATCTTGAGTAAAGACTTGGTCAGTCATCCCTTTAACTTTAACTCCTGTATCAAACTGTTCTTTTCCACCAACTATTCCAGTTGCTAAATCAATTCCCATACTTAATGGAGTAGTTTTTTGACCAGTAGAAATATCTGATACTATACCTTGCCCAACATTAGATAATCCAGATACTATTCTTTCGCCAACTTTTGCTTTTACTGGGGTCAAACCAACTACTTTAGATAATAGAGGATTTGTTAATTGTGAGATACCAGCATATACAGGAGCATAAGCCAAACCAGTTCCAGCTCCTTGTGCAAATGATCCGCCACTAACTTTACTTAGTCCACCACTAATACCAGCCATAGTTAAAGCAGTTTTTGGGGTTAATTTTGGACCACCTATCAAAGTTGCCGCAGTTCCTAATCCTTCTCCAGTAATTTGTAATGGAGTTTTATTATATTCTTGCTGAACATTACCAGTTTGTTTTTCTAATAAAGATTGACTCGATTTAGCTAAATTTAACCATTTCTGTTTATCTTCTTGTGTTTTAGCTTGATTAGCCATCTTAAGAGCTGTATTTATATTCTGTTGATATTGTTGAGTATTTTGTTGTAAAGTCTTAAAAACAAATGGCGAAGATATTGTCTTTCCTATTGTTTGACCAAAATTATATACAGGAGATTGTTTTAACCCAGAAGCAAAATTTTGAACTGGTTGAGATTGGACAACTCTATTTACTAATTGATTACTAGGTTTATTTTGCCAGTTTTGAACTGCTTGTTTAATTGGTTGAGCAGTAAATTTACCCTGTCTGATAAAACCCTCATCATCTTGGGTTTTACTCTGAATATATCCCCCTAATTTTTGAGCTATTTGTTTGAGGTTCATCTATAACCTCCTTTAATATTCAAGTTTATCTTCGTCTGATCTTCCGTAACCAAATAGACTTCTTAAATTACCTTGTGAATCAACTTGTACTCCACCATTTATACCACCAAATGTTGGCATATTGGGGACATATTGAGCTATACCTTGCATATTAGTTTTTAATTGGTTTAGATTGGCTGCATTACTTGCAGCCCATGATTCAAGAGTAGCTTTTCTGTTCTGTATTTCACTAGCTTTATTTTGATATAAAGTTATGGCTGTATTAAGAGCATTAGTACTAGCAGCTTGTATATCTTGATTCTTTCTAAGAGTACCTTCGGCAATCATTCCTTTAATATTATTTTGTTGTTCAGCTAACCAAGAAGATATTTGTTGTTTTACATTTGCAAGCTCAGTATCAAGTCTTGAAGTTTCTTGAGTAACGATATTATTTAACTTGGCTTTTTGATTTTCTATCTCTTGTTGTGATTGAGCTGTTTGATTCATAACATCACCACGAGCTTTAGAACCAAGTCTATTAAGAGCATAAGAATATTGATTAGCAGCACTAGAATCACCAACACCTCTTGCTCCCAACATAACATTTCCTGCCATGTATTGATTTTGGATGTTAGAACCAATATCTCGTAAATTTTTAACTTGATTAGCTTGTAACTTCTGTTCAGTTAGTCCTAAGTCTCCTAGAGATGATTGTTTATTAGCCAATAAGTCAGCAATAGATTGATTATAAGAATTTTGAGCTATATTTTGTTGTGCTTGAGCTTGTGTATCTAACCCACTGTACAAATCATTTAATTTAGAGAAGTAGTCATTATAACCACTTTCTATTTGTCCTCTCATATAATCACTTAGACTTTGACCACCACCAGAAGTTCCACCAGTTGGACGACCTTTGGCTATCCAATCTTGTTCAGCAGCAGTTCTATCCCAACCAGGGTACATAGAAGCATAAATAGAGTCAAAATTAGTACCGGTATTAGTAACTGGGTTATTAGTAACTTGTTTATTAGTAACTACGTCTTTTGGATATGTATATGCAGGTGGCATAGGTCCTACAAATTGTTTCTTAGAATTTTGATAAACATTAGCATCGTAAGCTGATTGTGGAGGAGATACTACTGTTGGCAGTATTGGGTCACCAAAGTTACCTTGTTTTTGTGATTGGTCTAAACCAGAAGTACTATAATAATTATTGTCAGTAGCGTTTAATAAATTTTGCCAAAATCCCATATTTTTTGTTTTAAATAATAAAAAATCCGCCATAAAGCGGATTAAATAATCCCTTGGCGGATATAACGAGGAACTTGTCTCGTTGAATTAGTTAATTATACACTTTTTTTACTTGTCAATCAAGAATTTAGGTTGTTCACCATTATAAATACTCTTAAAGTATTCTTTATATCTTCTGACACCATCTTTCATTTGCCAATCTCTTTTTACTTTCTCATATAGATTATTACCCATTACTCGTCTCTTTTCTTCATCTAATATAAGTTCTTTTAAGTATCTATACCATTCATATTCACTAGAAGCTAAATATCCATTTTCTCCATTTTTAATCATCTCTTGATATTGACGAATATTACTAAAAACTGCTGGTTTAACACCTGCTCCGATTTCGAGTGCTTTAATATTACTCTTACACTTAGAAAAGTCTGTATTAAGTAGTGGAGCAGTAAAAATATCACACTCACTCATCATCTTAGGCCATAATGTAGAAGCCCAAGCATAAACATCTGATTGACCTAGCAAAAAAGAGTATTGACTGCCAAGTTTAGTCTTAATATGAGGTAAGAACAGTCCTATCGTTCTATATTCTACGTTTGGAAACTCTTTACATAGTCTTTCAATAGCATTTAAGTATTCCGGCATCATAATATCTACAACGTGAGTATTAGAACCAAAGAACCCTATTACAATCTTATCTCGTTTAACTTCTGGAATATTCTCTTTGTTGTATCTGTCAAAATCTATGTAGTTTGGTAAGACGTGTATATTCTCTGGTTTCTTTCCATACCATTGACACATAGAATACTTTAAAAATTGGTTAGTCGTGGTTACATAGTCAACATCTTCTATAATTTTACTCACTACATCTAAAGGGAAAGAACCAATATGATAAGTTTCATAGACTGGTGAAGCAGGGGGAATCTCGTGTAGGTTGTCATCTACATCTACTACTATTTTACAGTTATTTTTATCAGCTTGGACTTTCATATTTATATATCCTTCGGGTGAGTCTATGTAAGAACTGTAAATAATATCGTAGTATTTAGTTAGTGTTTCCCATGTCTCGCCATTGTCTTTAAATGGGTCTTGGACTATCTTAATCTCAAAGTCTGGGTTTTTACTTAATTCTTGTAATGGTTGAACTATACGAGCAAAGTCCACGCCTGATGTAACTACTTTTGTTCCATTTGTTTTCCAATGTGTCTGGATACCTAAAATTTTGATAGCCATATTTTAGTAGCTTTTATATATTTTAATAAATAATCCTTTTTTTCTGTCTTAGTTTCTATCTGTATTTTATCAAGTAATTCTTTATAACATTCTACTGGATTCTCTTTAGTCAATTTTACTTCATCTATCATTTGCCAAAGTTCTTCATTTAACATTAATCCTGGTGCTTGTTTTTCAAGATTAATAAAAGCGTTACTTTGTTTACGGTGTTCAACACTAGGATAGCCACTTATAACAGCCTTACCTAAGTGATCTAATATCTTTTTACTAAATATACCTGCCCATATATCATCATATTGATCGATTTTCCAATCTGGTCCAAATATACCAAAATACATTAAAGGTGTAATTTCTCTTTTCCATGCTAAGTTCATTCCGCACATAGGATAGTAATTATATTGTGGAATAATTTTATTCGTTAAACATCTATTAAATCGTGTATTAGGTTGTTTAAGCATATCTATACCATCAAAGTCAGGAACATTTGACCAAAGACCATGACTTAACACTACTTCACTATTATCTCTTATTTTATAAGGAAAACCTCTTGTAGGTAAATTAGAATCAGGTATAGAACTCTCCCATCCTAAAGTAACCTTTTTAGTTAAGTTTTGTAAATGACCGTCAATCCAATAGTCTTCTGTTTCTGGAAAGCAATCATTATCTAAAGTGGCTATAAACTCATCTCCTTGTTGATAAGCCTTGTAATATCCATAAGACCTACAAGCTGATGTCCTAGAGGGTATTATCCATGTATTTTTACCTAAATCTTTCTCTATGTCTTTATGGTCATATATCTTAACATCAAAGCCATCTGGTATTTCTGGTTTATCCCCAATATCTTGGACTACGATTATTTTACAGTGTTTTAATTCCTCCCATTCTTTTAAAAAGTCTAGTGTTGGTAAGTGGTTTGGTATGACGACAATCATAAATGTTTGAAAAACTCTAAGGTTTCATTAACTCCTTCTTTCCAGCTAACCTTTGGTTTCCAACCAGTTAATTCGTGTATCTTTTTGTTATCACAGATAAATCGTTGAACATCACCTTTTAGTTTAGGTTTAAATTCTGTATTGTGATAATCAATATAGTCTAATAGTTCATTGAGTGAGAGTTCGTTTTCAATTCCACCACCAAAATCAAAATCATTATTCTTATATAAATCAAAGTGTTTAATCTCGTCTACTAAAATATCTATCATGTCATCTATATAGAGAATATCTCTTGATTGAGTTCCATCACCATATAAATTAATCTTTTGGTTAGTAAACTTGGCCTTAATAAACCAAGTAACCCAACCACCATCATCTGATCCATCTTGTAGAGGTCCATAGACACTACTAGGACGATTTATAACATAGGGCACATCATAGAGTTGATTATAGAGTTTTAAATAAGTTTCACCTATTAATTTAGATTGACCGTAAGGGGGAATTACTCCATCTTCACCGGGATATACTTTCATTGTTGAATTAAAGATAATAGGAACTCCACCACAAAGTCTTGATAACTCACATACGTTTACAGTTCCTAAAGCATTATCAACAAAATCCATTCTAGGTTCTCTGAGTGATATTTGAGATGAACAGTTAGCTCCTAAGTGAACTATAAAGTCTGGTTTCCAGTTAATTAGCCTTTCTAAGTAATTCCAATCAGATGTAGATGTATAATTCTTCTTATCTATACCAAAGGTATCATATCCAAGTTCATTTAATCTTTTAATTAAATGTTGTCCCATAAATCCTTGATGTCCAGAAACTAAGACTCTTTTGTCCATAAATGTATCCTTGAATTATATAATGTTCTATCGTCAGATAAAAAGTTTTCATTCATCATATAGGTAGAGTCCATAGAAGATTTATTAAAATCAGGATGGTTATGTTCGGCTATCGAGTCAATAGCATAAGCCCATACACCTCTAAACTTAGCGGTATCATTCAATTCGTTATCAGCATAATTCTTCTTGTAATCAGGATTAAATAAGACGTTTTTGTGTCCAATAGATAATGAGTTTCTTTGGACATAGTTACGATTGATTAACCAAGCGACTGAGTGTTGTGATTGTAAGTGGTAAGGGTATCCGTCATATAAACCTACTACTTTGACACCTTTTGATATATGTTTTAAAGCATTGTCTAACCATCCTTTGTGAAAAATAATATCGTCTTGGCTTAATACAAACCAATTAGTCTTAACAGCCCAATATCCACAATTAGAAGCGTTTACTCCGCTAGGTAATTGTTTGTCTACCACATATTTAGCACCAAGCCTTTTTACTTCATTAAGTGAGTCTATATCGCTTTCGTGGACTACAAATAATGGTTCGCAATCAGGAGTTTCTAAAATATTATTAAAACACTTTTCTATGTTTTGAATACGCTTATATGTTGGGACTATTACTTGTATCATAACTTAGGTAAACCGACACCATCCTTCTTTCGCCAGTATTCTAACCCTTTGTCTATACTTTCCTTCCAATCTTTACGAGGTCGTATAGCCGAGTTATCTATACTGTCTGGTATTTCCTCAAGCCAATACTTAGAACCAGCAGCGTCAATAAATAATCCGAATGGTGGACAAAATCCTTGATCACCTATACGTTTAGTGTATTCACAATTATGAGTTAAAATATTACCTTCAATAACAAAACTTTTTTTGTTTGGAACAATGGCACAAAATACTTCTTGTTTTACTCCTTCTGTTATTGACACTACTTCCCAATTAACTGGTTTATATACTTTATCTTCTAATTTATGGTGTGGATTAATAAAAAACTCTTTTCCTAATCTTTCTGCTGAAAAAGATATTGAATAATATGTAGTAGGACCAACATATGATGTTTTAGATATATACTTTTTAACTTCACCACATCTTACTCCCAAAATTCCACAAATATCCCTAACAAAATCAACATTTTCTTTTTTTACACTTGTTATAGTTACCTTACCTTTAGATAGTGATCCGTCTGTTGCTGTATAACCACACAAAAATCCTAAAAGGTATTCATTAGACTCGTCAATAGAAGGTAATTGTTTAAAAGATTTAGGAAATCCACTTATTTTAAATCCTTCATGGTGAGTTGGTTTACTAATAAAGTTTGGAAAATATTTTATTAACTCTGCTTTGTGTTTATATAGACTTAACTTTACATTTCCTCTATCATTATATCCATCACCAACACATATTCCGTGTTGTATTCCAATAGGGGATATTTTGACTTTATCACTTAAACCATACCCATATACAGTTTTTAATATATCTTTCTTTTTAAGTTTTGAAGTTATCTTTTCTTTTCCAGATTTTAATATCCAAATATGGTCTTTAGTCGTTATAATTGTTTTTTTACTTTTCTTATATTTTAAATTTAAGATAACAGTATCTTGAACACCAAAACTTTTAATTTCAGAATTTATCCATTGACCACCTTTTGATAATAAAATTTGGTTAGTTCCACTAATATCAGATATATTTTTCCAACCATTTTTAGTTAATATATTAGTATTACCACCTAAACAATGTTCCCATGCATTTTTAAAGTTTTCATCTAAATATCCAACTTTTTCAATAATCTCTTTGGTATACATACACCACGCCCCAATACACGCTCCATGATATTCTAGCCATTGGTCTTTATACATTGGTTCTTTATTCATTGGCCCATGATAAGCAAAACACAAATGAGTAAACCCTGATTGTTCAGCAGACTTGATATATCCGGTAACTGCTTTCTCGTCTTTTACTATAATGTCATCTTCTAAAAGGAAAAGATAATCACAATTTTCGTCCATCATATGTTTTAATAGAGTATTTTTAGCTTTAGCAACGCCACCATTTGCCCTAGGACGAAAGATTTTAACAAAAGGGTATTCTTTCTCTATCCACTTGAAAATTTCATCATATTCTTTAACATCTTTATCACTTCCATCTTCATATACACACCAAACATCTACTACGTTGTGGAGTTTGTCTATCGCAGCTGTAAAAGATTGCTTAAAATAATTTGCACGGTTATAAGTCGTAATTCCAACACCAACTTTCATACCGTATTATACCACCTTAATAACTATTTCTTTTTACCACCACATTTTTTGTTCATAGTATTATTTCACCGTCAACATATCTCTAAACGCACAATCGTTTGATGGATTAAGTTTTTGATAGAGTTCTCCACTAGAATCCCCTCCTTTTTGATTCCCACCTTTTCATTTCACTTCTAACATCTTTCATGTTTTCTGTATTACCTCTACGTTTTTCATCAATAAGTTTTTCTCTGGCACTTCTAATCCATTCAGGTTCGTTTAGGATTTTATACGCAACGTCATCCAGCATATCTCTTTCCTGTTGAGTCTTGGCTAAGTTCCAAGCTCTCTTTAATAAATTTATATCTTCTATTCTTCCTCTATCTAACATATTTCCCTTTATAGGGGGTTTTGATGTAATCTCTACCCCCTAATAATTAATGCTTAGACAGCACCAGGAGTCTTTAAGACATAGGACCAAGCAGAATTTAGCAACTTAGCAACGTATGAACCAGACCATGAAGCAAGAGAGAATCTCCCTGCTGGATTTCCAGAATCAACGCTGTTAGCTACTATATGTAATTTTGGTTTGTCGCCTTCAAGATCAAAACAACCGAATGCGTTAGCACCATGAATGTAATTGTTATACACAGTTACAGTTGATGCAGCACCAGTACCAGTTCCAGAATGAGGAGCTTTATTTAACAAGCAACGAACTTGGAACAATTCACCCATTTCACCATTGTACAATTTTCGCACATCAGAATAGGTCTTGGCATTTAACCAAGTGCTATCCAAAAGCAAAGATGTTTTGGTTTGTGGAGCAAATTTACCAATGTAGGTATTATCCTCATAGGTAGGAGCTTTAGCAACTTCAAGTAGTTGAACTACACGTCGGAGTTCTGCACCGGTTAAGGTATCAGAAGCAGCAACGGCTGAAGATGCTTTACCATTTCCATATCTAGCAGTTGAATTGTCGAGTTCGTTGAGAGTAATTTCGTTCAAAACTTCACCCATGTGTTGACCAACAACAGCGATTTTTTCAGCGTTGTTCTTGTCAATCGAAGTGAGAGTCAAGAATTTTGAAATTTTAACAGTCATACCATACTCGGCAAGAACAGCGGATACATTAGCAGCAGTAATTGAACTGACAGCTGGATTCTCACCTTCACTCAAAAGACAATTAGCAGGAGTATTGCTAATTGGAGTGTATCGGTTGAACCAAATGGTTTTTCCTTCGTTCTGGCTGTGGGTACGCATTTGAGCACCTTCTTTTGCAACCAATTCATATTCGGCCCTCTTTAAGAAGACTTTATCGTAATATGTCTTGACTTCATTTGAAAGTGTAGACGTAGTTTGTGTAGCCATAATTTAATAATAATTAATAAACAACACCCAATTTCTTCTCTAGTTCCTCTGTAGACATATCTTCAACCTTTTTATCAGTAGAAGGTACGCTATTTGGTCGCATAGCAGTTTGGGAGGCCTGCTTTGCAATTTCAGTCTGTTGAGAAGCTACAGACTTGTCTAATGACCTCATATAAGGTTTCATTAAACCATCAACAAATTTCTTTACAGAACCTGTTGGGTTAGTTCTGACATAAGCTAAAGTAGCTTGAGAGATACTCTCACTTAATTCATCGTCAAAACTATCAGAATCGGGATCTAATTGAGGATAGGCCTTAATTGATTCTTCTGATTCTCGATTGACTCGATCTAAGGTTTCCTTTTTTGCCATCTCGAAGCGAGTCATATTATTGGCTTGCTGAAGTAACCATTGATCTCTTTGGGCTACACGCCTTTGGAGTTCTTCTTGTGTTACCTCTTCTCCAGGGGCAATTAAAGGTACATTTGGGTTATATCCACTATTTTGTGGTTGATACCCTTGAGGTTCTACTGAACCTGTAAGTTCTTGAATCTTTCGAGCTAGAGATTCTTTTTCAGCTCTTTCCTTTTTAACCTGAGAGTTTAACTCTCTGATTCTGCTTTCAGCTCCTTTCTTAGGAAGTTGATCGACTTCTTTAGTAGGTTGCTCTATAGTTTCTTCGCTTTCTGATTCGCTGGCCGGCGTTTCTTCTTGCTGAACTTCTATATCGTTTGTTTCAGTAGTTGGTGATTCTACTTCCTCAGTTACTGGTTCTGGGATTTCGTTTAACACCTGTTTGGTTAAATCGTCCATATTTATACACACCTTAATTGTCAGGAATGTGAGACCTGTGAGCCTAATTGACTCAGATAAATCCTTAGACTTATCTCAATCACCTAGACTTTAATATAGGAACACCGTTCTCATCGATACCAATCATCATTTTGTCTATACCTATAAAGACAGCATGGTGAATTTCACAACTACGACAAACGCAATATGGTCCTTCTTGTCGCCAATTATGAACACCTTTTGGTATAAACGTAAACTCTGGATTATCAAAGTTATACGGTTGTTCTTCTCTTTTAAGGTTCAAGACTTCCTCATCTGTCAGGAGTGTCTTCGACTCTTGATTTGATTCTATTGAGGACATCTTTAATTAGTTGATTAGTGATAGCTAATTGACCTATTTGGTCTAATTGACTACCATTCGCCATTTTAATTAATAACATTTGGTCTAATTCAGTCATTGTTCGGTCTATAAGGTCTTTGATTATTTCCCATCCACTAGAAGTCTTTAAAAACTGTAATGCTTCCATTTCTGGGTCTTTGACTGGTTTATCAGCTTCTTTAAATATCTCTAACGAACTAAAGTCATTAAAGAAAGTTGGTTTTATAGCTTCGCTCATAATTGACCTCCTTGTGGCATAGGTTGTTGAGGCTGTCCTTGAGGCATACCTTGTGCTGGAATAGCGTTGACATTAGTTCCATTCATAACACTCATAAATTTATTCATTTGGTCTTGCATTAATCTATCTGGGTTATTAGCGACTTCTTCAATTATCTTTTCATAATCTTGGATACCTGAGTTGACTAAGATACGAGTCATAAGTTCACCAATCTTTACTTCTTTACCCTCTGCTTTTAATGCTTCAACTATTGCTGGAGCTTGAGTAAACATATTAAGCATATTAAGCAAGTTCTGTTGCTGTTCCTGTTGATCTAAGGCATAAGTAGAACCGCTGATAATTTCATAATCATATAAGACTGATCCAATAGATTTTTTATTAACAGTTAGTTTTCCAGTTTTATCGTCATAAATATCACTTATTTCAGGATATTGAGTAGCCAATTCTTCAATCTCATCACTAAACATTCTGAATTGAACACTATTAGACATCTTCTTAGAGATTAAGTTGACGAATTTCTTATTTACTTCCTTTAAGAACTGCTCCATATAGAAACGATCAACGTTGTCACGAGCTGATTCTCTAGCACTCTGTTGTCTAAGAGCTTCAGGGGTTTTACCAAATCCGGGATCAGTTTGAGCTGATACGGCAGTATCGGTAGTACCCATCATGTTTAATAAGCTAGAAGTTACTATTTGATAGACATTGTTAAATGTTTGTTGACCAGAGGGACTTAGATTCATAGCTTGAGCAGCCTGCGAAGTTCCATTAGGACCTTTAACTAACCATTTAGCAGCAGCACTCCATTTGATAGAACTAAGGTCGGCGATATAGTCTTTATTGATTAAAGTTGGAGGGAAGATAGAGACTTTAACTCCATCTAAATAGAGATTCCAAAGTGAATTGAGGGTATATTGCATACTCTTACCTCTTTCAAAGTCACCCATACCCCAAAAATCACTTAATAAGGGGATACTATATTTCATAACTACTGGTAATTCTCCGTTATCGTGTGGGTTTTTCATTTCTCGGATAACTAAATCAGCATCAGTTACATAATCAGTCCATTTATCTCTCTCATACATAGATAAGACTTCAAAAAATCCAGTATTTTTAGCTACTTGAGTGCTTGGATAGTCTTTTGATTCTCTTGCGTCTTTATCTTCATCACTCTTTTGGACTGCTTTATTCTTTAGCTTCTCGACTACTTCTTTAATATTCTTAAACTCTTTATTCTTTAATAAACCTTCAAAGTAAGATATTGGTTGCCATGTACGAATAATAATATAATCTGAATCTTGAATTGAACTAGCACCTGGTTGAGGGAATACATCTCTGATATTAAGTAAATACATATCAGGACCTACATAACCACCCTCATCTATTCTCCAATCAACAAAGACTGGATAAGCACCGTATATATTAGAATAGCGGTCAACCATTCGATACTTAGTTAATAGAGGGTATTTATCGTTAGCGTTGACATTAACGTATTTATCTAAGACTAAGTTCATTAGCTTCTCACCGAATTTATCATTTTTACTTATAGCCTTGACTTTACCAGTAGGTAATTGAGCCATAACTCTTGCTTCTCTCTCTAATACCATTGTGCTTAACTTAGGGTCAAAGACTTGGGACTTAGTAGATTGTGATTGAGTGTCGTTTAATTCATTGTGAAATAACTTCTCATATTCTTCCCAATACTCTCGTTTCTGAGTAAGTGAATTATATGATGCCTCTTTACGAGTTAAGATTATATTCTTTGGTTGTTCTTTAGTTTCCATATTTTAAACAAAAAAAGCCCCCAACATCTGGGGACTCACAATACGTATGTTGTATCGTCTGTACTAATTATATCATATTGTTATTACTAGCAGTGCATCTTCCGTCTTTATATTTCTTTCTCATTGATTTAAGTATATTAATTGTAGGGAGAGCTACTATACCATTTTGGATAATAAAGTTTACATCCATTTGACCAAACTCTAATTGATTTACTTCTCTCTCTAATATGGCATGAAAGGCTAGGTTGTTTTCCATATTTCTCTAAATATTATATCAACAATCTGTTTACCATTTATTCTTAGTGTCATAGTAAAGAGTCCATTTTTACGTTTCTGTATCTCTTTCTCAATATCTAAATGAGCTTGTTTATTCGCTGGATTAAGTGGTATAGATTTATCTTCCATATTAGTAGAAACCGTTATTAAATAAGTCAGTTTCGTCTGGTAGTGATCCATTATCTTCATCATTAGGCCTGAGATCATTTAATCCATACGATATAGCATCCATGCTATGTTTATAACTATGTTCTGGTTCATTGATTATCTTTCCATCTTTATCTACTTTCCATAAGAAGTTCTTGTATTCCTTGATGATATTAATACTTCGTTTAGTAACTGATATTCTTTGGTCTTGAACATATTGGATACCTTGTAAGACTGATCCTTGACCTTTCTTACTTGGTAGAATACTAACTCCATACATCATAATTTCATCAATACTCTTAGGTTCAGCACTATCAGCAATAACTAAACACTTTCTTTCTTGATTGTTTAATACATCCGCAATTTGTTTATTACTTAATCCTTTTTGATAACAAATCTCGTCAAAGATAAATCCACCGTTATATTTATAGATAGCAACGATAGCTGTTGGATCATTTGAGTATCCAAAATCTAATCCGTATCGTTCTAATCTTGCTTCATGTGGTATCTCGTCTATAAAATTCCAATCTTTATAAATCTTTCTTTCTTGATTATA
>Ga0255342_1003519_pt1 | contig 17266 bp, 18 predicted proteins | sample wastewater_treat_3_FD_192416 | JGI IMG/M metagenome (GOLD analysis project Ga0255342, IMG submission 192416) | Wastewater microbial communities from Lulu Island WWTP, Vancouver, Canada - plant14 | ecosystem: Engineered > WWTP > Wastewater > Unclassified | place: Canada: Vancouver, British...
GATTCTCTTCCCCGCCCAGTCCACCTGGGCCAGCTCTGAGAGTAAGGCCTCTGAGTCCTTCAGCTTCTCCCCTTTGGCCAGGAGAGAGGCCTCCTCCCCTGCTGTCTTCCAGCTCCAAACTCCACTGAGAGCCACTATGGGAAGGCCCTGGAGAGAGCCAGCAAGAGCCTTCAGCTCCCCCTCTGTTATCCAAAGGTCTTGGGCTTTGGCCAGATCAAGACCAGGAGGAACGAAAACATGGTTAGGCTCTCCTTTAGGATGGATATACTTAGGTCCATCAGGGAGAGGAGTATCTGGCCTGATCACAAAGGCCTCGTTTCCAGGGTATCCAATGTAAAGACCTGGCCCGTCTACCCTCCAGCCCGAGAGATCCTCTATCTCCTGGAAGGTAACGGTTCTTAGCTGGCCTCCTTCCACCAGAGCCCTAACTTCTGGCCGCTCTGGGTCAATGGCATAATGAAGGAGGAGCTTATTCTTATGAGCCCCACAGAGAGTCATGATTTCGCTTCTCCTGGGCCTGCTCTCTGTAGCGGTCGCGTTCAGCCTGGAAGTAAAGAGCTTTCTCCTTCCAGGAGTACATAGCTTCGTAGGCTTTCCCTAGTTGCCGCTTCAGCCTAGCGTTTTCTGCCTGGAGCAACACATATTTATCGCGTAAAGTAAATGCAGTCATTGGAATCACTTTTTTTTGAAAAAACCGTCCACTATCGCGTTCGCTAAGTCAATAAAATCTAAGATATACTATAAAGAAATAAATTTAAATTACGTAGATATATCTAAGAAGCCCTGGCCCAGGTCCTCACAGATCTTAGAAGCTTCTTGGAGAAGACTGTAGCCATTGAAAAACTCCCCTCGTTTATCTTTGGCCTTTTGCTTTAGGGCTTGGCTACGTGATAGCTCCGAAAGAATACGCAACCTAGAGCCTATATTTATGAGTTCGGTAGCGATTTCTTCAGGATAGGCTTCTGTAATTGATTTAATCATTTAGTCCCTCCTCATGACGATCTAGTAAGTACATAATTTTATTCTCAAAGGCTTCCTCGCCTTCTGTTTCTCGAAACTTGTTTAACTTCTCTGCTCTCTCAAAGATCTTCTCTTTGGTGCCACATTCCAGTATCACATAAGGGTTAGACCCAAAGCATATTCCGAGATACCAATATTTTTTATCTTTGCGTCTAAGTATTGTTAAATCCCCGAGCTGAAGAGGCCATTTATCCAGGAGGCCCCATCTCCCTCCATTGTCGCTAACTTCTAGGGGCTCATAATCGGCGTACTCGCGTCTTTCCTCTTCTGTAAGATCATATTGCCCAGCCCTATTGTATAACAAATTACAGGCTGCATCATTTAATTGTTTTAATAAATTACCAGATATTTCCTCTTTACCTGGAGGTATCTGCTTAAGCAAATCTACATATCGACTCAAAGACCATCACCTTGATACCGAAAAACTATATACAAAAAATTTTTTATATCGAAATTTGTCGAAAGCTCACGCAAATGGGGGTCAACCTGCCAGGGTTGCCGCTTTACAGCCCTCGAAAAATTATCGAAGCTGCTGAGCAACCTACTTTGAATAGGTCTCTCACAAGTACTATAGGGGAGAATAAAACCACATCGCTGCGACGTTATAGGGTTTAATCAAAGACAATGTAGTGCCTCTTAACCTGGCAATTATGCTCGTTCTGCTCTGAGCATCGAAGTAAACCGCGAGCAATAAGCTCATTTAAGCACTCGCGGAATAGCCTTTTATCTCCGCGCACAAAGGAGAAGAGCTTATTCTGGGAAGCTCCAGGGTTTCTGGCTACAGTTTGCATGATCGCTCTTTTCAATTGCTCTTTCTTATTATCAATATCATTTTGAGAAGGAAAATATAGCCGTACATGCTCCCCCGTAGCCTGAGAAAGAGTCTTACAATAATATCGCCTCTTTGAGTCCCTTCCCTCCTCACAAAACTCCTGATCTTCTGAGCATTTAGGGCAAAGTGTTTTCCTAACTGCTATGCTTGTCTTTTTGTTAAAATCGTTTATTTTATATAAATATCGGCTGTTAAGCTTGTTTACTTTTGCTCGATACTTGATTAAATGTAAAATGCGATTCTGAGCCCTAAGAAAAGCTTTGCTACTGCTATGCATAAGAGAAAATGTTTGATCGTAAGTTCCTTGCATTATTCCTCTATATCGGCTCTTCTAGCCCTGATTCGTTCTTTATCCCAGTAAGGAGACTTGCAACCTGGGCAACGTTTAGGTTTTCTTACCCTGGGTTGCCATTTATAGCCACAGCGTTTACAGGTTCGCGTTTCCATATGCTATGATAGTACCCTTTACTGTCTAATAAACATTAGGCGTGAGGCGAAAGTAATCCAATGACGGGAAAAGAGGTAGCTCCCACAAAGGAACAGATAGGAGATACCCGCTATTCCCGCCGTCTCTTCTTAGGAGAAGGATAGAATAGTTCTATGACATTTTTAAAAAAATCATATAAAATGACATAGAACTTTTTTGAGGTTAAGAATTATTTTATAAGAATCACACCCAATAACTGCTTCAGCAGGTCTATTAAGGCCCTCCAGGAAGCCGGCGCGCCGGCCCGGCTGGCGGGAAGAGAGGGTGGGGTGCGGGGAGGGGGAGGAACCTGCCAAGACCGGGCCAAAAACCATCCGCTGGGACGGCTGAGATTTCTTGGCAGGCGGCCTTGATGCATATCGGTTTACCCCTGCCAAGAGGACTTGGCAGTTTTTGACTCTTGGCAGGGTCGATTTGGGCAGGTTGGGCAGGTTAAATTTCGGCACGCCGTGCTTTAGATTTTAGATACTGCTGAAGGCTGGATCTGGGCAGGTTACTTTTTGGCAGGCTCCATGAGCTCAAAATGAGGTGGCTTCAGGCCTCCACCGGGCCGTTTGTCCTCTGGCCATCCGGGCCTATCCACCCACCGGTGGGCCGGATGCTGTTCTCAGGAAGAGCACTGCCTTTTCCCTTAAGCTCTCTCTGGCGGGCCTGGTAGGCTCTTGCCTGTGTTCGCGATGCTTCCACACTATTACCGGCCTGTATCGCCTTCATGTGCTTACAGGGTGTGTTAGGATTGAATGTCCGGGCCTTGCAAGAGCATTCCGTTGGCGTGGTTGTGTAATAACAATCTCCTTTCTTGCTTCTGGTTAGCCTCACGCCGCCTTTCAGCTCTACAAAGATTGGCATGGGGTCGCTTGCCCGGCCTACGTAGGATAATAGCGATTTCACAGAGTCAACGGTTTGAGTTGTTGGTTTTTCTATTTGGACTAATGTGTTTCCTGTCATTGTGTTTTCACCAAATACTATATAGGTGAGGGGACTATTTAAACCTAATGGCATAAAATACCATTAGGAACCATTGATGATAAATAGATATATAAGCAATGGCCTAATATGGTAGTGTATGCGCGAAATTGCCACAGAACTTAAAATAGACAAGTCAGGTAGGATCGTTATCCCTGAAGTTTACCGGGAAGAGCTGAAGATAACGCCGGGCCAACTGATAAAAATAACTATCAGCAACCCCCTTGAGAAGAATATTGAAGGCAGGGATTGACCCCGCCTGGCATGGTCGGTGAAAACACAATGCCAGAAATCAAATCATCTCTTCAGAATAATAGCTTTGCCTATCGCACAATTAGCTATTTAAGCAGAAATTATAATCACAGTAATAATAGCAGAAAATAAAAAACTGTTTCCAGCCAGGGCACTCGCAATGCCCTGACAGGATTCCCGAGAAGGGAAGTGTTACCTTATGTCAAACGTAGCCAATGCTAGGTTAAATACCTTTGGGAGCACGTCACCCAAAGTCGATAATGTACCGCCTGATGATCCTATTCTTGAAATTCCACTTTCGGAGCTGCAGGCCCTCTCTAATTCCGCTGTGGCCTTGTTCAATGACATCCTGGACATTGCCAGAGAGGAGCGGCTAATAGACAAGAAGGATTCAACCGAGCTATTGATAAATGCCCAAAACATAATCAAGAATGAGAAAAGCCCTATCCAGAAGCTTATTTTGCTCAATGTCTACATAAGAAAAGCATTCAAACCCATCAGAGAGGCCATAAGCCGAAGGCCTGCCGCGAATGCTGCAGAAAGGATAATTCAGGCTTCCACAAAGATCAAACTTCGCGCCGTGATGCTCTATGAGCATGTAAAGACCATCGCGAAAGGCGAGAATAGGAAGAAGGATTTTGCTTTTAGCTCTCCTGATGTACGGCTTTTCCTGGCAGGCAAAGAAGGGCAAGCTCCTTCCCGGCGTGATGCAATCAGAGCGATGGAGAAAGCAGAACATCTCTTCCCAGCTCTGAAATGTGAGCACACCCCCAACGACGGAAGAGCCACAATGCGACTTGTAGCTAAAGTTGATGATTTAGATTATTGCACTATTATAAAAGAAGACCGTGAACGTGACGGATGGCAACGGTTCAGAATGGGCGAAGTACTGCCCTTTATGAGCTGAGGATATAAGGTAAAACGTTAAAATTTGTCGTAAATATATAAATCCGAGAAGGATAATAACCGTTTACCGTCTCTCCTAGTTTACCGGCTAATACCGTTTCGGTTTCGTTTCTATTATAATAGCATGAGAATATTATTCTTGATGCAAGATAGATATTCAAATCTGATCGTTGCCAACAGATACGTTCTGTAGTGCCACATCTTGGCCATAGTTCTTTGAGGCGTGACTCAGTAGTCTTTAAATTAATGTGGTATAAACTCCGTCATAAAGGTGTAAATAGATATGAAGCCAATAACAGCAATTTTTGGGGTACTTGCATTTTTAATTTGCATTAATGCAGTGTGTGCTGTCAACGAAGAAAGCGCAGCTAAAATAAAAAGCGAATTAGAGAATAAAGGTCTTACGGCTGACGCGACATATGTGGAAAATAGCACCTATGGTCTCCACGGCTATGTAATAGTTATAAATGTCTCCGATGGTGATTATTTAACCGCAACGAGACGTGCGATGATCGCAGCCGCCGATGTGGTCGGCAAGTATCCGGAATGTGCTATAATAGGATTAATAGGCCCGGACGGAAAAGCCTATCAGTTAAAGATTAATAATATAGACATGGTTGATATAAGGTACGAAACATTTGACAACAACCTTGATGCAAGTAAAGATAGAGCCGAAAAATATTTTGACTCAGCCACGGTAACCACATCTCAAAAGTTAATGGATTATTTTTGAACGCTTTTATTCGCGTTCTTTTTTATTTCCAGAGCCACGCCAGCCATTGATATTCAAGCGATCTATAGCCCGTCCTTATGTCTCATCCTGACGGGAGATCGTTGATTCTAGGGCATTACATAAATTATAATATTATGTGTATAAGGCAATAATCGGCTATTTATTAGTAAAATAAGTTTTAGCTGATCGGTTTACTATTCAATTCTTCAGTTATCCTCGCTATATCTTCCGGTGGGAATGAAATCTGATAATTTTTTTCATCTTCGATGAAACCTAGCCCCCAATGCGCATTGTTGGAAGATTGTGGAACCAAGTCAAGGAAGCGAGGCACATCTTTACGCCACATGAAACGTATCCAAGCCTTATCGCCTTCCGTTCCTTGGCATGAATGAAAGGTTGGTATCTTATGTCTCCAAATTGCCCTGAGCAGCTCTATCATGCCGTCGTCCACTGTAATCTCATCCAACAATTTATCCGACTCGTCTACAACTCGAAATAAAGTTTTGTCATACGGGATCGAAACTTGATTATGTCCGATTGGCTCCATGCTGCCGTCTTCATTTTGGTTTCCATGTAAAAGCATTTGTTCGGCTTTACAGATAGGCACTAAGATAATGATATCTCCAGATGTTTTTATTGAGCCGTCTATTTCTAAATCTTTAAGTTTTTGGCTGATAGTTGGAATACTAGCGCCAACGCTATGAAGTTCTCTTATTAATGTGCTACGTTTCATTGAACCGTCATGTTCGTATAGAAACTGTTGGATATTTATACTAGCCATATTTTTATCACTTCCAGAACCGCCACCAGCCTTTTTTCTTAATCTCTTCATCGCCAGGCTTCAATGATAGTTGGCCGATGCTTTGGGTGAGCTGCGCAATGTGCGCCTCTAAAAATGCTATTTGCTGGTCTTTCTGTTTGATTGTGTCCTGGTAGTGCGCCTTATCATGTTCCAAGAGGATCATATCTGAGCGAGCCTTTTCTGTCTCTAAAGTGTTCGCTGCTATTTGCGCCTCGATTGCACCTAATTTGCGCCTTGCTTGCTCCGCTTCTTCGCGTGCTGACTCTTCGGACTTCTTAAGCTTCTGGTTGTCTCTCCATAGGCTACCGTTGTTGGTCCTCAGTTGCGTCAATTCAGGCGCAATCTGCGCCGCGTCTTTGCTTTCCGATTCTAGTCGCTGGACTTCTTCTTTTAGGTTATTGTTCTCAGATTGTAAGCTCTCGATAGTGATCCTCATTTGCGCCGCTTCTTGGATCGTCTGCGCCGGATCTGCGCCTTTGGTAAGCTCAAGGAGGCGCAAATATGAGGCTACCACAGAATTAAGCCATTGAGCCCGGCTAATGCCTTTCTTCTCTACTTCCCGATCAATCTGCGCCAATGTGGGCTCATCAAAAGGCGCATGAATTCTTTGCATTGCTCCACCGTAGGCGCAAAATATGTGCCTTCTTAAAAATAGCTTTTTCTGGTGTATGGCAAGTAGGGCACATTATCCAATCTTCGTGGCCACGATGTGAAACCACTACGTGTTATCGGGACGGTTTAAGGACGCAGAGACGTGTTTACAGTAACATTAGTAACATTAGATACATTAGATACAGTGTCAACAACAAGTGGTGATAACTCAGGCACTATAAAATAATCAATAGCAGCTTTTATAACATATCCTACGACTATCATAATTATACCAAAATAGACTGGATGTTTCTGAGCAAATGTCTTGGGGTTTGCGCGGTTAAATGCATCTACTATATCGGTTGTAAAGGATCTTTGGATTTCATTTGATTCTTCGTTTTTCCATCTTTTTTTCAATCGATCAAGTTCAGATTCGCGGATGTATCCTTTTATCCTTAAACTCAAATCTTTTAGTTCCTTGTAAACAGCGATAGCATCATTTCTCCGCGGGTCTTCGCTTCTTAGCGTTATTTCTTGAACCCTTTCCAGCAGTTCATTGAATTTGTCGGTATTGGTTTGAAATAAATCGGACCCTACAGACAGGCAATCTCTCGCGTTTGTTGGGTGAGCAATAATTGGATCGATAAAGTAGCTTTTGAAGCTTATACTATAAAAATAGTAGCATAATACGGTAAGGTCACGTAAATATTGCTCTGCGTTTTGTTGATGTCTGTCTTTTTCATCACTATCGGAAATCGAATTGAAGCTATTTGCTACACTTGTAAGGATTTCGACAGCTTTGACGTTTATGTCTACGTTTTCGTAGTCAATCCAGTTATATACGATGGTGTATGCAGGTAGAAATTCAGTCCTATAAAATGAAAAGAAATCCTCATACGAAAAAGGCATAATTTGGCCTTAGTGTATCAGGGTTTGAATCATCTTCTCGAATCTAGGGCCTTTTATTACATTTCCATCGCGGGTGACTAGCATATGCTCTTTCTTTTCGGAAAATCCACGGGCTTTTTCTCTCTTCACCTTCATTGCTCCGCCATGTTGCTTGATCGCCATTGCTATCATCTCCGATGGGATAAAATGCTTGAATTTTCGCAGCTTGACCTTATGACCAAGTTATTCACGATGCTATACCGATTAACCATTTAACAGGTTAACCGTTTTACTGTTTTCTTATTCTATGTAGTCTAGGTTATCTACATATAGTTTTCCGAAAGATTTTTATAGACGTTCTAAACTCCAACCAACGACCGCACCTTGCTTTTTGTGAAATCATGTCGGTTGATACATAATCCTCCATTTTTGCACCTTTTTGGGCCGCGGCGCAAGGCCAAAGAATGTGTTTTTCTGGTGCCTTGATGGGGGGGGAGTTCTATGACATCCTTGCAGCATTCAGATAAAATGTCATAGAACTAACTTCAACCCATAATTTAGCCTGTCGACCATGTACTAAATTTAGTGACGCATTCCACAAAACGCAATCAGTAAATCTTATACCGTTGTGATATAATCCCATTTCTGAAATTCCTGCGAAAAATGCAATTTTGTTCTTACATACTATGAAATAAGCCACTTTCCAAACGATTTATTCAGCAATTTGAAATATAAATAGCAATAGACGCATAGCGCACAAAATCGAATGTAATTGGAAACGCCAAAAATCGCTATGCATAGATGCTTACATTTATTCACACATTATTATGAATATGTTTCTGGCTCGATAAGTAATATGTTACGCGATGGCTTTTCACGCATAGCGGTTTAGAGGCATGAGGGAAAAATTGCTTACATTAGAAATAAAATGCTCTTGTTGGCGCCATCTGGTGCACAAGATTGACTTATGCGTTTTCTACAATCTTGATCTCCTCTTCAGTCAATCCGTAAAGCTCGTAGACCAGGGCGTCTATCTGTCCATCTGTGGCTTCTATTTGGCGCTGGAGGAGCTTTTGCTCATGGCCTGTTCGGGCTTCAGAAAGCTGTTTGTTAAGGGAAAGCATATTATCAACCAAGGTGACTATGTGATCGTGGAGGGCTACATCTATTTTATTTGAGAAATCAATAACATGTATTGGAAAAGGTTTGAGATATTCCGTTTTAAACGTGAAATAACCGCCTCTTAGTGTATAACCCGTGGCCTTAAGAAATATCCATAATAATTTAGAATTCAACAGTCCTAAAAAGTACAAAATATTCTCTTTTTGGGTGTCCTTAAATACAAAGCTGTAAACCTTTGTTGTATGGTAAAATATGCCAGTTGGGTCAAAACTAAGTTGGCTTCCTAGCGCTATTTCTGGGGTCATTATCTTTTGCTGTTCAAACTCAGAAAGATTTTTTGGATAAATATACGCATAAAATTTGTCGCCTTGCATTTTTCCTTTTTCTCTTCCCGCTAAAGCGACCTTGTTTTCTAGGAGATATTGCCAACCCTTAGGGAATTTACTACTGATGTAATCCTGAGACATCAATATTGCTTTGTTATTTTGAACCATGTAAGGGAATATGACGATGTTTTCCGATACAATCGACTGATATCGATGAACGTCTTTTCCCATTAGGAATGGTTTTATTAGTCCTCGTTCGATATTGACTTGTTTATCCAGTGATTTGGAATAGCACAGAACTTCATCTTCTCCCCATTGGAGGACTTTTAGCACATAAATCTTATCGGCGCTTGTCTGAAGTCCAACAAAGATCTTCCGGGTGATGTCTCCTAATGTATGTTTCTGCCGCCTAATTTTTTCTATCACAGCAGCATTATTACTAGCATCAAAAAGCCACTCTTTTGAAGATTCAGGTTGTGGAAAGATTGCTTCTTCATAATTAGGGTTGGGTTTGGATTCATAAGTAGCTGTGAGGACTTGATGGGGATTATCAAGGCTCTTGATAGATATAAATCTAAATGATTTGCTTGGTTTTGATTGTAGGAACAGTAGGCAGGTATATGTAGTTACACCCTCAAAAACCTGTTCTGCTCCAAAGTGTATTATTTCGCTTATAGCTTTCCGCTTTGATAATAGCTCTCTAATTCCTTGCCCAAACTGAGCTTGAAAGAATTTGTGGGGAAGGATAAAACCAAGTCTACCGTTTTCATTGAGGAGACTTAAACCTTTTTCTACAAAGACTACGTAAATATCGTAATTACCTTTGTTCGCCGATGTATATTGATGTTTGTAATACTCAACCTCATCAGGTGCCCATTCTTTCATGGTTTGTATGCGTATATAGGGGGGGTTCCCTATTATTGCATGGAATCCGCCGGCCAGCATAATCTCAGGAAACTCGATCTCCCAGTCGAAGGGGTTGATGCGATCTCTCTCTATTTTAGAATTTTTTTGCCATGTGTCGGTCTGCATGATGTCGTTGCCTATCAGAGAGTTCCCGCACTTGATATTATCATCCAGATCGGGAAGTACTCTTTCACGAGAATACTTGAGTAGATCCGAAACTGTTTGCTGATTTTCTCCCTCCAGTACTTTTAATAGAAGTGAAAGCTTAGTGACTTCCACCGCTTGGCGATCGATATCTACGCCATAGATATTATTTAGAAGAATTCGTTTTCGTTCAGCTATCGTAAGGTGCCATTCGCCATCGTTTGTCTTGTAAATCGGAATGGATGCAGTGCTTGCTCTCTCTTTGGCCCTTGCCGCAATTCTTTTTGCTTTTGTTCCCGTTTTTATCTTCTGGCTTTTCTCGTTATCTGCTTCTTCAACAGAATATGGTAGTAGATCTCTCACTGTGGCCGATGTAACTGAGTACCCCTTGTCTAATACAGGTGCCAGATTTTTAATGTACCAGTCCAAATGCCAATCCAAGAGGTACTTATAAGCCACCAATAAGAATGAGCCAGAGCCACAAGCAGGATCTAGAACCCGGATGATTGCGACTTCCAAAGGCGTCTTGCCTTTGATGAGTGGTCCGAGTGTCTTCCTCACGATATTCTGAACTATGTAGGCTGGCGTATATTTGATACCGCCAGCTTTCTTGACCTCAGGTTTCTCCTCAATTTTTGCTCTATGGCCATCTGTAAGCCTTATGACTTTACCAAGAAACTGCTCGTAAACCATACCAAGAATCTCAGGAGAGATGATAGCAAAATTATAAGGGCTAGGGGGATACAGACTGCTTGTTATGTCTTTGAGTACCTTATCATCCATCATCAGATCCAGTGCTAGAAGATCAGGATATTCGCGGCCAGGCTCCTTTTTGAAATGGAAGAGACCAGAATTATAGCGATCATCTGCGTGCTTGAAGAGATCGCACAAACCAGCATATATTTTATCTTTACTGGCTATCTCTTGAATCCGTCCGTACTTCTCTATCCCTCGGTCCTCACAAATTCTTAGGAATACAATTCTGTCGATTGTGGCTTGAACATTGCTATTCAGCTCGTCGGTACTGAGATCTTGGTTCCTGATGGCTATATTACGGGCTAGGTCTTCTCTCCAAGAGGAAATCTGCTCAAGGAAGGCAGTATCTACTTCTTTTGTACCCCGTTTGTTCTTGCTCTTATCAACATATTTATCGAAGGAGCCCCGTAAGATGGCAGTTTTTGAAAATAGATCGGCGACCTTTTCCCATTGGGAATTGTAGTCAGTATATTCTAAGGAGAAGAGCAAAGCAATATCTGCATTATCAGTTTTCTTTGGTGGATATCTGCAGTCATAAACACGAAACTCTTCGAAGTCAATGAGGATAGATATGGGAAGCTTTGCATTCCAGGCGTAATACCGAAGCTGATATGCAGGCTCTGGATTCTCTGCCAAGTTTACGAAAGGCTTTTTTGCTTCGACCAAGAATTTTATTGACTCGCCTATCTTGAAGGCGTAATCAGGTGCCTTAGTAGTATTGCCCACCTTAAGGCTTGCCTCATGGACCACTTCTTTGTAAGCCCCGGAGAAGCCTTGTTCATTATCCATATCCCATCCAAGAGCCTTGAAGAACGGATTTATGAACTCTTGCCTGGTTTGGGCTTCGTTATAGGTGCTGGTCTTGTATTCCAAAATATTACGTTCAAATTTTTCAATTAGGTCCACGATTTCTTTAGGTGCCGCCAAATCTTTCTCCCTCGGGATGCCTTAACCATCGCTCACAGGAAAAGGCTTTGGGTGATGCTGCCCGAAAGATCGCCCCTCTACTATCGTTGCTGGGTGGATCTCTTCCGGGATGATCGGTGCTGCCTCACTTTCTTTGCTTCCTGCTTTGTTGCCTGGGCCGCTTGCTTTGCTGCCACCTCGATCTCGCGGAAGTCCTGGAGCGCGCCGCAGCGCGCACGTAGTTGATTTAAAAGCGCTTTTCAGCTTTTAAATCGCCAGAACCATAGCGTTCTCATTTTGTGGGTCAAGGGTTTTACACCCTTGAAAAGAGAGAGGCGGGCTAGAGCTGGCTCAGCCCGTATAGCTTCCCATAGTGAATGCCCCCGAGAAGGATGTTATTGATCTTGAGGGGAAAGAGTCCCAGCCTTCAGCATCTTCCTTATGTTATCGTTTACGGTGGCTTTATCGTAGCCAATCACCCTGGCTATTTCGGCCTGGTTTCGCTGGCCTCCTTCCCAAAGCTCCTTAATTTTCGCGAGGGCCTGGGGATTCTGGAAGAGCCTAACCTTCTTTCCTTCCTCTTTGGGAGCTTCTCTCTCTGGAGATCTCCCTACTTCTCTTACTACAGCCCTGGAGTTATGGGAGCCCCCCTCCTGGGGAGTCTGGGATTCTCCCTCTGTGGGATCTTGGGAGGATACCTCTATGGGAGCCTGGGCCTCTTTCGTAGCTGGAGCCATTCTTCTTGCAGCCAGGAGAGCCTGTTTAGCTTCCTGGGAATAAGAGAGGATCACCCTGGAGGCCAGAGAGCCTGGGGTAGTTTGTTCTATCGCGGCCTGAATACAGAGAGCATGATAAGCCTCAGGATCTAGGGTTATTCTTGGATTCTTTGGAGCAGACATAAGAGGTACTCTCCCTCCATGGCAAAATAACCTTTTTGGTATCTAAGGGAGAGAGGGATAAAGGGAAGGAGGGAGCTGGCCCGGCTCCCCCCCGGCCTTTGCATACTTCCTTTTTTGTATTGCAACGTTGCATTTTTCGCGTTGCATTGATGCATTTTACAGGCCTTAAAGGGCCTTTTGCTACAACGCTCTAAGCCTATACATATCGAAAATAGCCTTACCCCCTCCCCCCTTTTTTAGTTCTATGTCATTTTGAAGAATACTAACAATAATGTCATAGAACTAATTACCGCTCTCAGAAGGGGTAATGGAGGAGAGCCTTAAGGCCTCTCTCTTTAGAGCCCTGGCCCGCTCCTGAGCTTCCTCTCTGCTCATCTTCTGAGAAGAGCCCAGATAAACGTTCCTTAACTTTCCTCCTTCTCTCCAGGAGGCCATCCAGCCTTTGCAGGATGAGATATCCCAGCTCCGGGAAGAGATAGACCTGGATCACCAGGAGATCGCCTCTTTGCATGCAAAATTAGCCTCCCTGGAGAAGGATCGAGATGTTCTCTCTGATAACCAGCTTATCCAGCTGCGCCTTATCCATGAACTGAAGGATAAGAGCAATGGCCCTACAGATACAGAAAAAGAAAGGTGTCAACGCCGGGATAAAACTGTCCAATTATGGCGGAATAAAACTGTCCAGTTCTACTTAAGGCTTCTGCCCAGCCATATCTCAACGCACCTTATCCTGAAAAGCTCTGAGGAATTATCCCCTGCCTCTTGCGATCCTTAAGTCGATAGCTATCGCCTTTTATATTGACAGTAGTGCAATGATGGAGAATCCTATCAAGAATAGCCGCTGCAATGACATGATCTTTGAAGATGTCTCCCCATTCGCCATAGGACTTGTTTGAGGTGAAGATAATCGAAGCTCTTTCATATCGCCTGGAAACGAGCTGAAAGAAGCAGTGAGCGCCAAAGTCATCAAACGGCAGATAGCCCATCTCATCAATAATGATAAGCTGAAACCTCGATAGTTCCCTAATCATCTCTTCAAGTCTCTTCTCTCGGTCAGCTTTTGCAAGACGCTCGATCAGAGCTGAAGCGTTGGCGAATTGAACTCTGAATCCCGCCCTGACAGCTTCAATTCCTAAGGCGATGGCAAGATGGGTCTTTCCCACACCAGGCGGACCTAGCAAGACCACGTTCTCTGCATTATGGATAAACTTTAGAGATGCGATCTCATTGATGACACTCTTATCCAGAGACGGCTGAAATTCAAAATCGAAATCATCTAACCTCTTCTCCATAGGAAAGCCCGCCTTTCGCGTTCTGAGAGCCAAAGACCGAGACTCCTTGCTTCTTAATTCCCGGTCCACCAGATAATCGAGGATCTCGATAGTTGATTTCTTCTCTTTAGCGGCGATCTCCAGATAGTTGTCGAGAACCGACTCAAAGGTCCCCAGTTTCAGGAGCTTAAGATTATGATGAAGTCTTTCGTATTCGAAATTTGTCATCTGCTATCTCCCTCACCAAGTCGATCATAAACAGAAAGCGGTCGATGCTCGACATCTGTGTCCACAAACTTAAGAATTGACGGATCACTATCTCGGAGCGTGCAGTTCTGCTTCAGGATCTCACTCAGAAGCCCTTTGAAGTGCTCTTTGACTCGCATCACTTTTCCATGACCAGGTTGAATCTCGTGAGTGCAGATCTCATCAGATCCAACAATTATCTTAAAGGTCAAGTCAGAAATCTGCAATCGTGCGGTCATCCCAGCGTATCGATATGGAACTGAATAGAGGTTGCCCAGGTAAGAGACGAATGAGTCCCTGGAAATCTTTCGGCTCTCATCTCTGCGATTATGATAGGATGGAGCATTTCCGATCTCCTGGAGACCTTCCTGCCTAAAACGTTCAATCGGAATCTCATGGGTTGTGCCGTTAGGTATCGAGTTTACTCTGGACAGCCATTTCTGAAGCTGGGAGTTGAGATCAGTGAACGAAGTGAACCTGCCTCCCATGAAGAAGTCCTTCTTCACGAACCCCACTGTCCTTTCTATTTTCCCTTTGGTCTGAGGTCGATAGGGACGACACAACCGGGGAATGAAACCGTAGTGCTCGAAGAAGTCCTGGAAATGAGAATTCCAGGTGGAATCCGATGATTTTGGGGCTCGCTTCTTCACGATTTGCGTTATGTTATCATATAGAAGCTCTTGGGGATAACCTCCAAAATACCCAAACGCATTTATGTGGCACTGGATAAGGGTATAAACGTCTATTCGCAGAGTAAATTCGGCATATCTCATTCGCGAATAACCGAGAACCATGGTGAAACAGTAGAGTTTCCTTTTCTCCCCATCGATATCGATGTAACCACATTCTGCCCAGTCAACTTGAGCCTGAACTCCTGGTTTGGTCTCGTAGCGGTATATCGCCGGAACTCCAATTTCAGGCCGGACTTCACGCACGAAATCCTTTACAATTGTATACTTCCCCGTGAATCCCCTATCCTGGATCTCACGATAAATACGGCTAGCGGAAAGAGGGAACTCTTTGAGTCTATCAATTATGTATTCCCTGTGACCATCCAGTTTGCTCGGCTTTTTGGATCGCTTCTGGGGCAATGGGGGAACCTGTGAGTTCAGATACTTCCGCACCGTCATCCGGCTGTGTCCTGTCTGTCTGGCGATCTCGCTGATGCTCAATTCTTCGTTGAATAAATCTCGCAACGTGAGGAACTCCTCCATATCTATCATCCACATGACCCCTGGGTTTCAATCCAGGGAATTGGCAGGTGGACAATTTTATCCCGCCACTATTGGACACTTTTAGACCGCCATTGACAAAGGGTAGAGCGAATAGAAAAGCTATGCTCTGATGCACCGAATCATGAGATCAGCCTATCAGAACTTCGTGGTAGACTGGGAATAGATAAAGCGGTGCTATCACGATTGCTCAAACGGATTAATGGAGATAAGTTCTATTTGAGAAAGAGCACGCTTGATAAGCGGATCAGATATCTATGCCTCCGGCCTAAGGTGAGATAGTTGACAGTCAACTATTCCTATTATCGATATGCTCTAATGGACCGATAGATCAACCTTCTCAGAACCTAGCTGTAATCTCATCAACAGGTTGAAAAGTTGATGAGAATAGAGTAGAGTTAGTTATGAGAAGAGAAGAGAAATGTAAGATTTTTAATTATATTATTAACTCTATGATACTCTTTAGAAAGTGTAAGATTTCTGCATGAATAGTAATAGTTGACGGTCAACTACTTTCGTGGGATCACGCGAGATAGATTTTAATTGATGTATATAAATGAATAGAAAAGAACTATCTTGCTCTCGATTAAGCCAGATAGTTGTAGTTGGAATCCAACTAATTACGAGCACCACAAACTTTATAAATTTATACTGTTATAGCCGATTTGGCCCGAATGTCAATTCCCTGCAAGTAGTTCTCTTCGGGCCTAGATCTACTCATGGTCGGTTATACTATAATCGAAAGCTTTATTACTAAGTGTGATAATATCTCCATGGCGTGTGGCAAACCAATTTGGTCTCCTTTATCTGCGCCTTAAAGATCATCACGTCCACTGCCATTGAACCCGGCTGGTAAGAGCTTTCGAGAGCAAGCCGGGACCTCTTCTTATTTATCCTGGATTTAGAGCAGGCGGAATGTAGCCACGAAGGAGCAGCTGGATTACATCTCGGGAAAACGGTATGAAGCGCAAAAGAATATCAACCGGCTCCGGGATGAAAGGGGGATGTTTATGTCTGGTGCACCAGGCTGCGAACCTTGCAGCATGGAGAAGGGCCGAACATCCGCCAAACAATCAAAGATGCCAGGAGAACCACACGAACGCACTATCTATGATAATGCAAACTTCGCCAAAGGCATAGACGCCGTTAAGGAAGTTGCTCCAGAGCTGGCAGACAAGATTCTGAAACCTAAACCGGACGAGCCTAAGCTATCAAAACGCAAGAGAACATTAACCATACGCCAGATAGAACTGGTATGGCTGCACAAGGAGCATATATGCAGGCCAACACATTCGACGTGGTAGAGAGGCGCAAGCGCATCACAATTTTCAAGCTCGGCAAGCTCTGGGTCTTCAAGCAGTTCTTCGATAACCACGAGCTCTTCAATGCTCTACTGGACCACTACAACAAAGACCTCTTTCGCTTTGAGTTCAAGTCCACCGGCGCGAGGAACAATGCCCTCAAGCTCCTGGAGCGCAACGGCTTCGACTACGACCTGGCGGAGGGTCTGAAGGGATACATGGTCCAGCTCCCCAAATCAGCGAAATATGCGCAGATCCTGAAGAACTCCGTGGCCTTCAAAGAGACTGCGAACGAGAGGCTATTCCTGATGAAGGACCTGGCGGCGGTCGAGGAGGCGGTGGGCTTGGGCGCAAAAGTGTATGAAGGAGAGATCTCTTTCTGAGCTTTATTCCGAGCTCAGGTCCTTCAGCTTCTGGAAGGCCTCAGAGATCCTGGCAGCTTCCATGCTTTTCTCCGCTTCACAATAATTTATGATCTCATCGATTGTCGCTCGCAAAGCATAGGTTTTCAAAGGTCTGCCTTTTCCGCTGCTCTTGATCTCATGCTCCTTGAGCCAGCTCCTTTCCCGCAAGGTTTGCATGGCTATGCTGACCTCCGGCTGTCTCAGGCCAGTGGCCACCTCGATTTCCTTGGAAGATCTCTCGTTCTGATCTTTGAGGAATGTTATAACGCAGGCCAC
>Ga0255342_1003533_pt1 | contig 17204 bp, 16 predicted proteins | sample wastewater_treat_3_FD_192416 | JGI IMG/M metagenome (GOLD analysis project Ga0255342, IMG submission 192416) | Wastewater microbial communities from Lulu Island WWTP, Vancouver, Canada - plant14 | ecosystem: Engineered > WWTP > Wastewater > Unclassified | place: Canada: Vancouver, British...
ATCATTCAGCCAGTCTTTATAACAATATAAGGATATTTAAAAATTATTTATCCTTAATTTATATTACGAAAGATATTATTAAATAATTCCTATAGTTATCATTCAGCCAGTCTTTATAACAATATATTGTAATTTTACCCCCACTACAGCCATCTAATTTTAGTATTGCTGCATATACAAACTTTTTAAATTCTTCTTCAGTATTTGGTTTTTTATTTTTTGTACGTTGTTTATAAGCATTTTTATTTTTATAAACTTTTCTATATTCTTAAGTATATCATCGAAAATAAATAAGGCAATAGAAGAACTCGCTGAAGAACGCAAGGTGAATTAACAATGAAAGGTAATCAATATATGCTGACAATTGAAGAAATAACAATAACAAGTATAGCAAATTGAAACTTATTACATGATCAGGAATCTGAAAAACAGCATGGAATATTATTTGAAAAGTATTTGTAAAATAATATATAAAGATAAAATTATGTCAATTTATATATTTTATCTTAAAAAATATGGAGCGAGGTGAATTAATGATGAAATGTAATAAATACTTACTGTCAATAGTAGAAACTTCAAGAATATATAACATCCCAAGGGACAAGCTTTATGCGGCTTCAAGATCGGAAAAAGCTACCGAAATCCCTTTTATAATAATAGGGAATACAAAGAAAATACATGTTCCTTTGCTGGAAAAATTACTTGAAGAAAAAGCAGCTAAAAATGAATCGTTATTTTAAACAATTTTATGGAAGAGGATGAGGTGAATGAACAATGGTGTGCAGTTAGAAAATGGTTACACGAGGATAGCAAACGAAATATTAGATGTGTTAGCTAAAACTAGTTTAAATGGTACTCAAAGACGAGTCCTAGATGTTGTATTTAGGCAGACATATGGCTATCACAGAAAAGAACATAATTTATCATTAACATTTATAGCTAAAGCAACAGGAATACATAAAAAGCAAATACAAAGAGAACTTTCGGCACTAATAGAAAGAAATATTATTATAGTAGATAGGGAAGCAACATTTAGTAACTCAAGAGTACTTCGATTCAATAAAAATTATACAGAGTGGTTAGATAGTATACAGGTAACTAATTCGCTACCACCCAATGAAATAGATACCGAAACAGGCAATAAATTAGTTACCTCTACAGGGAGCGAAATAGTTACCCAAAAAAAGAAAGATGATAAAGAAAATATTAAAGAAAACATATATAGCTCCGTAATTGATTACTTGAATTTTAAATGTAATACAAATTATAGAGCAACTACAGGAAAAACAAGAAGTCTTATAAAAGCAAGAGTTAATGAAGGTTTTGTATTGGAAGATTTTAAAAAGGTTATTGATATTAAGTATGTTGAATGGTTTAAGACTGATATGGCTAAATATCTAAGACCTGAGACATTGTTCGGTACTAAATTTGAAAGCTATTTGAATCAAAAGAGCAATTTAAACAAAGGGGGTGATAAGGTTGGAAAGTTTGGAAATGCAATCAGATTTGATGTTTCAAAGGGCAATCGAGAAATTGAAAGCACAGAAAACCTTGAAGATGAAATCAAAAAGCTTGGACTTATGTAAATGCTCTAAATGTAAAGATACTTATTGGATAGTTGATGGAAACAACTTTAAAAGGTGTGAATGTTATGAAATTGTTGAGGCGGAAAAAATATTTCGTAACAGCGGTATAAAAGATGACAGTTTTACTTTATCAAATTTTCAGGAATGGAATGATAGCTCTAAATTAATGAAAAAGGTATCATTAGATTATTTTAAAAATTTTGAACAGATAAAGGATAACAGGCAAAATTCATTAGCTTTTTTGGGACAAGTAGGCGGGGGAAAAACGCATTTAACAGTAGCCCTGGGGTTAAACATTCTTAAAAACAAGAAAATTTCAGTAGTTTACTTCAGTTATAGAGATGCGATAACGGATTTGAAACAAAACATGCTTGATGAAGTATATTATAAGAAACAAATAAGTAGATATCAAAATGCAAAGGTCTTACTCATAGATGATATGCTAAAAGGCAAAACAACCAACAGTGATAAAAACATAATGTTTGAGATTATTAACCACAGGTATTTAAACCACTTGCCTATTATAGTTTCAAGCGAATATGACATTAATTCAATACTATATTTTGATGAAGCCATAGGAAGCAGGGTTTATGAAATGTGTCGAGACTATTTAGTAGAGATTTGCAATGATCCCAGGAATAACTATAGGTTGATGAATAAATAAAAAAAAGCTGCTTCAATAAAAGCAGCTGATGGATGCATAGTCTTCACTCTTGATTAAGTTAAATAATTGCACGTCAGTTAATAATAAAAATCAATAGGGGTGGTGTGAAAAGGCAAAAGCTAGATAAAGAAACCGAACAAGTACATAAAAAGTTATTAAGAAAGCCAGTGATGCTCCTGGCTTTTTAGTTTGTTTCAATATTTCCACTAATTATGTTATTATTTATTAATGTTTTTGACAAAATTTTGTAAAATGATATAATTTATTATAATAAAAAGGTAGTTATATAAATGATAAACAAAATTAATAACAGAAAAACTATCTGCTTAAACGAACATTATTTTAGTAAGAAGTATTACGCAGGGTAGCGTTGATACTAAATATATAAATTCATTATTGAATATTTTTAAAAATTAAAAGTAATTTAGTAGTAATATAAAAAACAAATAAATTGTTTTTGAAAATGATTTTGATTTATTTGATTTATTAGACAAATATAATAAACAAAGATCAATATTTATGGTATAGTAAAGTTCTGCCAGAGTATCATAATAAGGCTCATATTCAAGAACTAGACGATCATTTGAGTAACTTTTTGTCTATAGGATATAAACAAATATAAAAATTAATGAGATATTGGATGAATTGATTTAGATAGCTATGTTTAATAAAAGTAGCTTTGAAATGAAACATTATGATAGAATCGTTATAGAATGGAGAACATTTAAATGAACAAATATTTCATAACTAATATTTATGAAACCAAATGGAATGTTATTATAGATAATTCTATAAGAAAAAAATTTCAATTAATCAATATAAATGGATATGATTTGGTGTTAGTACATAAAAAATTAATAAAAGAGATTTTAGAACCATACAAATTTATTGCAAAAAAGATTACAGAAGATGATGGTTCAATAACATTATCTCTTGAAAATATTGATTTAATTGAAAATGCTCCGACATTAAGTGAAGCAAAAATGAAACTTGCAGAGGCAATAAAAGAATATTCTTATGATTTCTTCAACGATTTTGAATTCTGGGGAGCTGCACCAAATAGAAAAGGGCATATTCCTTATCTTCTAAAAGCTGCTTTAGCTGAAAGTATAAACGAAATCAACAATTCTATTGAATTCCTGAAAAATGACAGGTGATTAGGTATTTTCAACGAAAAGGTGTTACACTATAATTAGTATAACACATCATGGAGGTGTAGAGATGTTTAAATTGAGATTAAAGGAATTGAGAAACTTAAGGGGATTGACACAGGAACAGCTTGCTGCTGAATTAAATATATCAAGTTCTACAATTAGTGCATATGAAAGGGGAATAAGAGAACCAAGCCTTGAAACGATTAGTGCTATTGCAGGTTATTTTAGCGTAGACCAAGGTTTTTTATTAGGGGATTCTCCCATCAGGAAAAAGTATGTTTTCAACAAAGACGGAAACCATGAATTTGATAGAATAATTAACAAAATATTAATGATGGATAACTTCACTATTATAAAAATATTGGAAAAACTATTAAAAATGAATGACAATGAATTAGATTTATTAAATAATATACTAAAATAAACAAGCAATACCTTTGATAAGTATTGCTCTTGCTTGAAGGGAAATAATTTATTATGTTAGACAAAGAAACAGTTATAAAAATGTGTGAGCAGTATGCTAGTGAGGTTTTAAAAATACTTAATCAAGAGGCAATTGTTCTTTTTGGTTCTTATAGCAAAGGCACAGAGAAAATTGATAGCGATATTGATATAGCTATTATAGTAGATGTTTTAATAGAAGACTACCTTGTAGTTTCTAAACAGCTATATAAACTTCGCAGAAATATTAGTGCAAGCATAGAACCAATACTTATAATTTCATCTTCTGATAAAAGCGGTTTTGTTGATGAAATTTTAAGAAGAGGAATAATAATATATAAATCTCAAAAATTCAGTTTTAAATAAAAAAGCTGTTTAAATATTTTTTAACAGTTTTTATTATGATATAAAAAAGTAAATTGATAATTAAAAGGTAAATCTATATGTTTTCTTTTATTTATCTTATATCTAATCTTAAATAATTATTCCAAATTCTTCATACATTTCTTTCTCTAATAATAAAGCCTTATATGAATTAAAATTAGCCTTTTATTAAGAGGTCAATTATTTTAGAAGAAATTGTTATTTTCTTTAAGTATATATACAGTATAACCTCAATATATGTTGGATATATATTCAGGTTATATTCAGTATATATTCTATATATACTTGTTTTATATACAATATTTATAATTATTCCTTCACAAATAATAAAAAGAACGTTGTCTTATTATAAAAGATTGCATTATTTTTTTTCTTTTAATCTAAAACTCAAAGCCGGTTTTCTATTTTGTTATTACATCCAAATAAAATTATTTTCCCTATATAAATAATTATAGAAAATCCTACAATAGTCCCTTATTTGCATCAAAAAATTGAAAATGCTAAATTCTTATAAATATTGATATTTCAATATTATTTTAACTTTTCAAACTTTACTTTATATTTCCCTAATTTTTTTCTTGTATTTTCCATACTTTTTGAAAATTGTAAATTAGACAATCAATTGAAATTTCAACATTAAACACAATTTATTAATTTTACTTTTGAAAACTTAGAAGTAAATAGATTTCTTTCATATAACTATGTATTAAAAAAGTATACAAACAGATAAGCCTTCGAAAATTTGGTTAGAATCAATACTATTGATATCAAATAAAATACTGCTCACAAATTATATAAAGCTATAATAACCAAACGTTATGAAAGCGTAATGCCAAAATTAGAAAATGAAAAAATTATCTTCGTAAATGAATTTTTTGGATTAATAAATTTTATTAGTTATAAAATTTTAGTTTTAATTATTATAAAAAAGTTTCGATTTTCATGGTAATATATCCATTCTTTAGTTGGTATTATTACCATTTATACGAAACTTAATAAATTTTCGAGAAATACAACAGTTTTATGGTTTTTATAAACAAATAGTAAAAGTAGATTATAGAAATATTAAATTATGGATTACATCTTTTACATGGGATATAGCCTTGTTTAATTGCATCATCTCTGCTGCCAATTGCAATTTTGTTGCTTTCTTTCATATCGTTAACAGAACTACATTCTGGATAATGAAATTTCTTTGTATTAGCATTTCCGATATATTTTACATCTGATGGAATTGGGGTTTGTTTAGGTGTGGCATTTTGTTCTTTTGTCTCTATGGTTTCACCCCAAAGCCCTATATGACCTTCCCTAGCATTTCTTTGAATCTCTATAAAATCATTAACATATTTTATATTCGGTGGATAAGTTGAAACTTGAGCATAGCCAACACTTAACAAATGTTTATTGTACATTTCACCATCTACCCATACATATGCTAATAATCTTCCGTACTGGTCTCTCTCTTGGACATCAAATTCAAGTGCAATTTCTTTACCTTCCAGTTTTTCTTTTGTATATTCAGATACTATCTTGCCAGCTTCAACATTTTTATCAGCATCAGGATGTACACTTTCAGGAGCATCGATACCTATAAGGCGAACTTTCTCTTTTGTGCCATTAAAATCTAATTCAATTGTATCTCCGTCAACTACTCTTGTAACATTATATTTACCATAAGGATAATCTGAGTTTACTAATACAGATCTTGTATTATTGTCCCAATTCACCTCTGCACCAAGGCTCTCAGCCACAAACCTCACAGGTACATAGGTACTTCCATTAATAATTTGTGCTGGTACAGCTAATTCTATAGGTACACCATTTACTGTGGCTATTTTATTGTCAATTTTAAGTACTACCGTCTTATTCTCTGTCTTACCGGTAACAATCTTATTTATGCCATCCCATTCAACTGTAGCACCAAGGTTTTCAAATATTGCCCTAACTGGTACAAGAGTATAACCATTATTGATAAATGGTTTATTCTCTAACTCTAACTTAACATTCTCAACATATAAGCTTATTTCGCTTGCGTATACATTAGCAAATAAAATTGATAGAATTAATAAAATAACGACAAACTGTAAAACTCTTCTCATATATATCCCCCCTATTCATATTACCAATATTTTACATTAATTTGTATTATATTTCAACTCTTTTTTTATTTTCATATACAAGCCTATTTAAAAGTGAATTTCTTAAAAGAATAACTGCCTAATCAATAGTTACACCAGTTCTCACTTTTCAGAGCCACCAATATTTTACCAATTTTATAATATCAAGCAACCTAAAACGTTTGCAATATAATGAAAATAGTAGTAAAATATTGTCAAAATACTTTTACAGATTGTAATATGATATAAGGGGCCATATATGGATAAGTATTTTGCAATTTTAGAAACTGCAAACAATATTATTGCACCCGGTAACAGATGTACGATATCCAAATTAATTGAAGAATCAGTTCAAGATGTTTTAATCAACAATTATGGAGATGGTTGGAAGAATAATGGAGAGAGATATTATAGTTGTTATGAATTATTGAGAAAAGATTTTAATAAAGAAGCTTACAGTGGGGATGTTCCATATTTTTATTCAATGTATTACATGCTTATAAACATTCCAAAATTGGAACTTGTGTTAATCCAATTATTAAGAAGAAAGAAACTGCCAAAAAATCTGAAAATATTAGATGTTGGAAGTGGTGTTGGTACAACATCAATTGCATTTTTAGATTTTTTTATTTTGCTGAGCAATTTATGTAACTTATATAGCTACGAAAATTTTATTGATGGATTTACAATTGACTCTGTAGAAGCTTCATTTGATAACATTACTGTTTTTAGAGAAAACATTAATTACTTTATAAATAGATTAAGCAAATATACTAAAACAGATAAATTTATAATAAAAAACCCTATACAAAGCGACATTATAGATTTTTCAACTAAAGAAAAATATGATTTGATTATTTTATCGAATGTACTGAATGAGATAAAATATGAAGATAGAAAAAACGTATTGGAAAGGTTGTCGACTTACATTAATGAAAATGGTGAAATAATAATAATTGAACCGGCTGATGAAAAAAAATCAAAACAATTAAACAGACTTAAGAAAGATATAACTCAAAAAACTACATTAAAATCAATAGCTCCATGTGGAATTTGCGATAATTGTAATTGTTGCTGGTCCTTTAGAACAAGCAATATTGCAAATGCAGATTTAATCAAATATTTTGATGGAATATATTCAAAAAAGAACAATACCAAATTTGATTTATTTTATAATAACAGGTTAAAATGGTCCTATTGCATTTTATCAAATAGTAAAGTTTCGCTTAACATAACCAATTTAAATAAATTGTATCAAGGAAAAAATAATAATATATCTATTCAAGTTAATATCATCGGAAATAAAGAAAAAAATCTATATAGAATTTGTGATGGACAGGGTAACAAGGGTGTTTTATACAGCAAAGAAGAACTAGGATTTTATAGTTATGGAGATATATTAGAAATAAAAGGATATACAATAGAAAAAGATAATGTATATAAGGTTATAGTGGATGAAAATTCAAATATTCTTAGACTGCACCATAATGATGATAAGACAAAAATTTCATATAAAAATGTTAATAAGAAAAATTTGAAATATATTTTAAAAAGGTTTTGGGGATTTGACAGCTTCAGGGAGGGGCAATTTGAAATTATTAAAAATGCTCTCATGGGTAAAGATATTTTAGGTATTCTGCCCACTGGAGCGGGGAAGTCAATATGCTATCAGCTGCCTGCCATGCTTGGGGACGGCATTACAATAATAGTTTCCCCATTAAAATCACTAATAAAAGATCAGGTTAATAATCTTCATCGAATTGGGTTTGAATATGTAGATTATATTGACAGCTCAAAATCCCCGGCAGAAAAGAGAAAGGTTTTAAGCAGATTTAAAAATGGAAGTCTGAAAATACTATACGTTGCTCCTGAAAGACTACAAATGATTGATTTTCAGGAGGAATTGAAAGCAACTCTAAAAAACTTCAGCTTAGATTATTTTGTTATCGATGAAGCTCATTGTGCATCAGAATGGGGACATGACTTTAGACCATCGTATTTGAAACTACGAGATGTTGCAAAGAATATAGCAAAATCTAGTATAATTGCAGTAACTGCAACCGCATCAGAAAGAGTAATGAATGACATAGTAGAAATATTTAATATAAGAAAGGATAATATTATAAAAACAAAATCTCTTGACAGAAAAGAAATAAGTTTAGAAGTAATAAATATACCTTTAAGGGATAGTAAAGAAGAATATCTTAAGCAGTCTTTATTAGATAAATTACCGAATGTTCTTCACAAATCTAATATTCAAGAGTTACATAATGACGGATCAGGAATCATTTTTACTATCTACGCAAAACCTGAATCAATCGATAGAAGACAATATGGGACAGAACATATCTTAGATATTACAAGAAACCTGAATATTGATTCAAACCTATATCATTCTAAATTGAAGGATGAAGTAAGAGAACAAATACAAGATATGTTTAAAGACGATCAATTTCCTTTATTAGTATCTACTAAGGGATTTGGTATGGGTATAGATAAGCCGAATATCAGATATATAATACACTCCTGTTATCCAAATTCTTTAGAGGCATACTATCAAGAGGCCGGAAGATCCGGAAGAGATGGACAGCATTCACATTCTGTAATAATAGCAAGAGATAGAGATAAACAATGCGTCCAAAACACTAAAACTTTAGGAGATAATGAACCACCCTGCATTAATAGTAAACATAATAGTTGTTCTTATAATAAAGGATATCCTAAATGTGACTATGGGATGCAGGCTTGGTTTATCAGCAATTCATATTCAAATGAAGAAATTATAAGGAAGAATATAAATAACCATTATATTAGATTAAAAAACAATCATAAAGTAAATACATATATTTCATTGAGCATTCATGAAGATAGCTCAGCCGATTTCCAACGTAATTTATTTTATTTTCAAAAATATGGGCTGATAAAAGATTATTTTGTTGTAGGCTACAAATTTAAATACATTGAATTTGGAGTAGTAGTTGATAATAATTTCAATGACACAAACTTTGAACGGATAATAAATGAAATTACTGAACGAATATTGAATTTTAAAGAACAAAGATACAATATGCTTCAGAGCATGTGGAAATATGTTGAAAATAAAAAACAATGCAGAAGACAATTCCTGATGGATTATTTTAAGGATGAATCTAATTATGGTGAAGATGGCTGCCGGTTTTGTGATATAGAAGGTATAAGCAATGAAATAGAAATTTCCGTAACTCGTTCATTAAAAATAGACAAGCTGTATGCAAACTTTGAGAAATTAATAAAATCAAATGTATTTGACTATGAGGTTTCTTTAAAATTACTTGATGAAATGTATAAGGAAAATGTTCAAGAGAGTGGGAAAATCAGAGCTATGAGATATTTAGAGGATTATCCCGATAACCCCACAGCTATTTATTTTACAAGTTTAATTAATCTTAATCGAGATTATAAGGATGCATATGCTAGGAATCAGGCATACAAATTAGTAAATATACTATATAAATCAGGTGAAACTATAAAAATTGCGAATTTTTTATTAGAGTTATTTAATATCAGTTATGATTTTGTTGAACAAATAATCATTGGAAACAATGATATTACAGGCAATACAGAATTGGTTGATATGATGTTAAAAAAATTTGATGATAATAGTATAAAAGAATTAATTTACAAGAAGTTTGTAGATGGTAAACTACAAGTTTTAATAAATCAAATGAATATAAGGGAGAAATAACATGGATGTAATCGAGTTAGACAAAAGGTTAATGAAAAACTTAAATGAATTAGAAAAAACAATTAACCAGTACGAAAAATTATTAAAGGAAGCCGAAACTTTAAAAGTTACATATAAAAATCAAATTGATAACAGCAATAAGTCTTTTTTGGAATTTACTGACCAGATAAAAAGTGAATATCAGTATATAAAGCTCCGAACTGATTCATATATAAATGAAATTGTTAAGTATAAAGAAAGCATTAAGAAGGATTGTCAGATAATAGAAGAAAACAAAGAGAAATTAATTGATGAGCTAACAAAGATTTACGTAGATTATGAAATGCGTTGGGAACAGCTGAACCAAGAAGTAAAGAAAGAATTGACTGAAGCATATTTAAAAATTAATGAGATTAATAAAGATATTGACATCTTAAAAAAAAGCTTAGAAAAACAATTGGCATACAGCACAGATTTAAGCAAAAAACTGAGCAACCTGACTGAAGAAAACAGTTCTAAATTCCAAGCAGTGAATCAATTGATTAAAATAATGATTAATGAATTAGAGAACAACTATAATAAAGGATTTCAAAGTATAACTGAATATATTAATAACAAATTTGAATTTTTGAATAACATAATTACCGAAAATTCAAAGAATTATAAAATGCAAGAGAAGTTAATTGCAGAGAATAAAAAAGAATTCACGGAAGAATATGAAAAAATAAACAAGAAGACTAAGATTCTTTCAATAGGATTGATTATTTCTATAATAATTTCTTTAATCGCATTATTTGGAAGGTGATATATACATGATATTAAGTGTAAGTAGACGAACCGATATACCTGCTTTTTATAGCGAATGGTTCATTAATAGAATTAAGGAAGGATTTGTTTATGTCAGAAATCCGTTCAATTATAACCAAGTATCAAAAGTCAAGTTAAGTCCCGATAATGTTGACTGTATTGTGTTTTGGTCTAAAAACCCTAAGCCTTTGGTAGAAAAGATAAATATACTAGATGATTTAAAATACAAATACTACTTTCAGTTTACTATTACTCCTTATAAAAAAGATTTAGAAAAAAATATAGGAGACAAAAAGGATATTATTAATACATTTATTGATTTATCTAAATTAATAGGTAAAAATAGGGTTATTTTAAGATACGATCCAATATTGCAAAATGAAAACTATAATGTGAGATTTCATGTACAAGCATTCGACAAATTATGTACTTTATTATGTAATTATACTGAAAAAGTAATTATCAGTTTTCTTGATGATTACAATAAAGTTATTAGAAACATTAATAGTTTAAAAATAAGAGAAATAACAGGAGATGACATGAAGCTAATAGCTTATGAATTCAAGGGCATAGCTGATAAGCATGGGCTAATAATTGAAACATGTGCAGAAAAAATAGATTTAAGTGAAATAGGAATAAATCATGGAAAATGTATTGATGGAGATTTAATTGAATCAATCATCGGATATAAAATAAAAAATAAAAATCTATTAGACGGCAATAGAGAGCACTGTGGCTGTATGAAGTGTATCGACATTGGCCAATATGACACATGTATTCATAATTGCTTGTATTGTTATGCAAATGTTAATAAAGATAAAGCTATTAGAAATTATAAAATGCATAATCCTAACAGCCCAATACTATTTGGAGAATATGACGAAGATCAGGTAAAAGAAAGGAAGGATGTTGAGAGTTACAAAACAAATAATGAGGATGATATTACAAAGCAAATTTCTTTATTTTAGTTGTTTGTTTTGCTTTGTTAAAAAGAATCATATGTCATTGTAATTATGAATTAAGGCAATGTTTGATGAAATGATTGTGTATATGGCTATATTTTACTAGAAAATGCTTAAGCATGATTGATAACGTATTTTTTTATTTGAAGCTTTAATCTAAATGATATTTGAATTTATATTCTAATAATTATTCCATTAAAAAACAGACTTAAGACGGTTGTTTTTTTAAGTTTTTCCTGAAGAAGAGGAGGTAAGTCTTCAGGTTGTCAGGGCTGGTCTTTCAGCCTTCCATTCCCGACATCTGTTCCTTATTATTAAGTTTTTATAAGATACCATTTTAGTTAGAGGGGATATTATTGTATCTTATTTATATTAATTTATAAGTAGTCATTTTTAATTTAGGAGGTTTGTATTGCTTCTTTATCAATCATTACATATAAAAAAGCTGTCAAAATAATTTAAAAAGGATTTCTTTTTCTGCCACAAAATTATTTTTATAAGATCTGGATAATGGGAGACAATTTTATATTGAATAAAATAGCATAATATGGTATTATAACCATAATAAAGTAAACCAAGTTAGAGGCAAAATGTATCTGGCAAATGATTGAATGTTTTTTTTGGTATGATATGTATACTAAAAAGGAGGAACGCACAATGCGTGATGAATTCAGAGAAAAATATTTACCTAAGTGGGAAAACCTTATTAAATCAATCTTTAACGGAAATGTACCACAACATTATGAGTGGCTAACAATGCATGACATAATATCAATTCTTAATACAATCGGTAGTAGTGATGCTTTAAATCATACCTTTTTCGCTAGTGGAGGAGGATTAGATTTAATTAGTGCTACTCAATCCCATGAAAAAGGATGTATAGAATTAAACCTTGATGGAATGGTGTTTGTTTTAAAACCAAAGAAATTAATGTTTGAATATTTTCCTGAAGGCGATTATGAATGGGCTTATTTTCGAATTGTAACAGATAGCTTACCTGATAGTAAGGTTTATGAAAACCTTAGCTCTAATGATGAAGAATTAACAGAATTATCACCTTGTTATTATGTAGAGCGTTCTGTTTGGGATTCTAATGAATTTAATGGACAATCATTACCTTCAAATGCTAGAGTTATTACTAGAATTTTAGATGGAGATTTTGTAATATTCAGCAAAGCTTCATTATACAATGCTAACCATTCTACTTATGATGGTAGACATGCTAAATTAGGGATTGAAGGTTTTAAGGATCATATTCAAGACGCTATTAAATATATCAATGAAAAAGAACATACTTAAACTTGATAGATGATGTAGAGATGGTCCTCCCAAATCCCCAATTATTTTCAATATTTAGGGGAATGACGGAAGGACTTTTTTTCTCAATTTCCTCTTTTCATGTAATTAAAAAGTTTTGTTAAATACTTATACTTCCTAACTCATCATAATAATTCAATAAGGTTTTATATTTATGCCTGTCTAATGAGAGTTCATAATAATGACCAGAATCTAAAGTTTCATATGATTTAGATGCATAAAATGTTGTGCAATCCGGGCAGGTGAATATTCTTTCTATATATATATTCCCTTCATTTGTATTAATTCTTAGCCCGCTTCTTAATATAGTTTTATAAAGTGTATGTCCGCATATAGGGCAACCATATGAAGATAAATAAAACTTATTCAATAATTGAACTGGATAATAGTCATAATATCTTAACCCATCTGGTATTATTATACTTACACGAACATATGTATTATTATTACTAAATTCAGTTTTTTTCAATTTATTATAGAGTTGACTGTCTATCCCCCTAAAGTTAAATTCATATACTATAATACCCAATGAATTTAGGGTTTCATATTTATATGATTTCATAAAGGGTAAACTTTATGAAGGATTACGTTTCTTATAAAAAGAAACTTGGCGTTTCTGAACAGACTGCTGACGAGTATCGGTATCACCTTGGGACATTCCTTTTATATTTAAACGATCGTAGCATTGTAAAAGTTGAAATGATTTCACCTGAAATAATTATTGATTATGCCAATTTAACTGTATTTGCATCACAAAATGTTCAATATACGAACCTCTGTATAATTAAGCGATTTTTAAAATATCTTTATGACAACGGAAAGCTTAATAAAGAAGTATCTCATATAGTACCTAAAAGCAAACGTGTCAGGCAGCCAAAACTACCCTCGACATATAGCCGTGAAGAAGTCCTTACTATGCTAACTACAGTGGACAGAAGCAGCCCGAAAGGAAAACGAGATTATGCAATGTTGCTACTAACTGCAAGACTCGGGATTAGAGCGAGTGATGTCAGTAAACTTAAATTCTGCGAAATTGATTGGGAGCATAACCGAATATCTATTATCCAAGAAAAAACTAAGACACCAATAGAACTTCCTCTTCTGCCTGAAGTTGGAGAAGCTATCATTGATTACATCAAGTACGGGCGGCCTATCTCTGAGCTTCCATATATTTTTCTTCATGTAAATTCACCTTATGACAGACTTAACAGATCAACACTGCACAGCATCGTATGCCAGTACATGAGACTATCCGGCATTAGCTTTGAGATGGAACGCCACCATGGTCCGCATGCGTTGAGGCATAGTCTAGCAGCTTTGCTATTAGAGAAGGAAACTCCTCTCCCAGTTATTTCGGAGGTACTCGGACACCGAAATACTGAAAGCACACGTTACTATTTAAGAATAGATATCAATTCCATGAAACAGTGCATGCTGGATGTCCCATCTGTTAATCCACATTTTTACAGGAAAGATGGTGAGATAGATGTATAAATTTAAAGGCATATATGAAAGATTGCTAAATCAATACATAAGTTTTAAGCGGAACCTTGGTTATAAATTCGTTGATGCTTATTACACATACAGTCTTTTTGATAGAATGACTCTGGAACGTGAAGAGACCACAATAGGTATAACTTGTGAACTTGCTAGTGCATGGGCAAAACAACGACCAAATGAAAGTGACAGCACAAAGTACCGTAGGGTAATGTACATAATACAGTTTTCCAGGTATTTATGCGATCTAGGCTATGATTCTTTTGTTCCGCCTTACCCGGCATCCTATAAAAGTACCTTTACACCCTATATCCTGACGAAACAGCAGATGAATGTCATTTTTGAGGCGTGTGATTCTATTGAAGTCGGAACACTTGCAAATTCACAGGCAGTTGTAATACCCGCACTTTTCAGGATTATGTATGGAACAGGGATCCGTGTTGGAGAAGCCGTTTCATTACTAAGGACAGATGTTGATCTTAGTAATAATACACTTTTCATACGTGACAGCAAAAATGGAAAAGAAAGAATAATTCCATTTTCCGAAAGTGTAGCAAAAGTCTGTAGAGCATACAGGGGATCTCTTTCTGAAGAGGCTATGTATGCATCCAACTTTTTTGTTAGACGTAATGGTATGCCATGTAATAAAAAGCGTATTTATAACTGGTTTCGTAAAGTCCTTTTTATGGCTGGAATATCACATGGTGGAAGGGGAAATGGTCCACGTCTTCATGACGTCCGCCATTGTTTCAGTGTCCATTCCCTTGCAAAAATGGCGGCAGATGGAATCGACCTTTATTATTCGCTTCCTATCCTTTCTGAATATTTAGGTCATCAATCACTTGAAGCTACTGAAAAATATGTTAGGTTGACTGCTGAAATGTATCCCGGACTACTCAGTCAGACTAATAACATATGTGCATATGCATTTCCTGAAGCTGAATTTACTAATGACGACTGATTTGTCAAGGTACTTATCGACTTTCTTATCTTTATACCTTCCGGGAGAAAGAGGTATTAGTGGGAATACCATAAATTCATATAAGGATACATTTATACTGCTTCTGATATATTATAATAATGTAATGAAAATACCTGCTGAAAAACTTACTTTAAATATGATCAAAGCAGAAACAATTACAGGTTTTCTTGACTGGTTGGAAACAGAACGTAATTCCTGTACTGCAACAAGAAATGTCCGTTTGGCTGCAATACACTCATTTTTCAGGTATTTGCAATACCGTTACCCTGATGCACTTGATGAGTGGCAGCGTATTCTATCAATTCCGGTAAAAAAGGCTGATAAGCCAGTAGTGAATTACCTTACGGTTGATGGAATAAAGCTACTTCTTGAAGGTCCTGACCAGTCAACTAAAACAGGTCGACGTGGCCTTGCACTTCTCTCCTTTATGTATAATAGTGGTTGCAGAGTTCAGGAGCTGATTGACATTATTCCTTCTATGGTACGGTTAGATCCACCTTGTACAGCCAAGCTTATTGGGAAAGGTAATAAATCACGAATAGTACCGTTACTTGATGAACAAGTAAAGTTTCTAAAAAAGTATATGAAGGAAAATAATTTGTTAGAACCTTATGCCAACATGTATCCATTGTTCTGCAATAACAGGAATGAGAAACTATCAAGAGCTGGTGTGAACTATATCCTAAAAAATATGCTGACATTGCAAGGTCAAAAAATCCTGTCATTATCCCAGAAAAGCTGAGCTGCCATTGCATAAGGCATTCTATGGCAATGCATCTGCTACAGTCTGGTGTAAATCTTGTTTATATACGTGATTTGCTTGGCCATAGTTCAATACAGGTAACTGAGGTATACGCAAGGGTGGATTCGAAACAAAAGCGTGAAGCAATAGCAAAGGCTTATGAAGATGTTATGCCAAATGATGAACCGTCATGGATGAAGAATGATAACCTCCTTGAATGGTTAAAAAACTTTAATCGATAATTAAGCATTGTGTTTATAATGTAAAGTAAAATTCAGCTTAATGCTACAAGTAATGTATTTTCTGACCTTACTTTACATTATCTTATACTTTTCATTACCTTTTTTATGTAAAGCTTTACATAAAAAAGGTCATGTTGAAAGAAGTGTTGAATATGTTAGGAGAAAAGTATTTAGCGAACCAGGCAAAGACAAATTTAATACTCTTGCAGAAGCTAATCAATTTCTTTTAGCAGGGTGCATGAAACTTAACAGCAAGGTTTCTTCAAATGGTTTAATCCCTATGGAGATTTTTAAAGAAGAGCAAAAACATCTGCTTCCTAATTTACCGAAGTTTGAGAGTTGCATATATTCCGAATACCGAGTTGATAAGTACTCAACCATAATTGTTAATCAAAATCACTATTCAGTACCTGACAAGTTAGTTGGTAAAATTGTTAATGTCAAGATGTTTACAGACATGATAATTGTTTACTACGATAACAACATTGTAGCTAAACATGAAAGAAGTTTTAAAGTGCATGATTGGATAATTGATATATATCATTACCTTAGAACTCTACATAAAAAACCAGGTGCCCTTCAAGGAAGCACAGCACTGCTTCAAGC
>Ga0255342_1003550_pt1 | contig 17144 bp, 11 predicted proteins | sample wastewater_treat_3_FD_192416 | JGI IMG/M metagenome (GOLD analysis project Ga0255342, IMG submission 192416) | Wastewater microbial communities from Lulu Island WWTP, Vancouver, Canada - plant14 | ecosystem: Engineered > WWTP > Wastewater > Unclassified | place: Canada: Vancouver, British...
GGGAAGTCGAGCGGGTGGTGCAACGGGATTGGACGGTGGTTTACCAAGGCCGGTGGTATCAATTGGATCGGGCGACGGCCGGGCTGGGACTGGCGGGCAAGAAGGTGACGGTGCGACGGCTGCGGGACGGGCGCATCCAACTGGAGCGAGGTGGTGTGAAACTCCAATGGCGGGAACTGGACCGACGCCCCCTGCGGGTGAAAGTCCAAGCGGCGGCAGGGGGATCGTCAACAGCAGAGAAACCGCGGCCGGCGGCGAACCATCCGTGGCGGCTGCAGCGGATTGGGCGGGTGCGCAAGGGGAGGCAACGGCGGACGGGCAGCGTGCGTCGGGTGGAGTCCTCTGGTCGGCCTCCGCTCCGCTCCGGCCTCCCGGCGTCCCCCACCCGACGCCCAGAGAACAACAACACAGAAAGGGGACATTATCTCCCGAGTTCTTATGGGGACATTTCTAAAGAGTTTTGACACCTTACCGGCGGACTCGGCACCGCCGGCGACCGCGTGCAATGGACCGGCGGCGGCAGCACGGCCGATGGCTACTGGTTCGTGGTCAGCGGGGAAGGCGGGGCGAGCGACACCGCAACGCCGGCGGACTACGGCGCCTACGCCGGGACCGCCATTCAAAGCGCGGCCAGTGGAGTTTACGCCGCCGGTACGGATGCCGACGCGCGCGGCAACATGAACCCCTATTACACCACCGCTTTTCCCGGCGGACAAACCCCGCCTCCTCTGCAACAAGCGAATTATCCCGCCCGACAAACCGGTGCGCTCCTCCCCGGCACGGTGGGCTTTGCCTGGCGCGACGTCGTCATCGCCAAACGCGGGAACATCGTCGAATGGTCCATTGACGGAGTCAAACTGGCCAGCTTCACCAGCGCCGCGGTGACGGGTGACAAAGTCTTCGTGGGCTATTGGGATCCGTATGCCTCGATTTCGGATGCGCCGGAATTAAGTTTCGGTCTGGTGGACAACGTGCGCGTGGAAGTGTTCACCAATGCCGCACCTCCGGCGGATGTCATCATTGACACCCCGTCCGCGACTATGGTGGGGGACTGGACAACCGGGACGATGTCCACGGACAAATTTGGCGCGGATTATTATTTCCAATCCACGAAAGGCAACGGGTCGGCTTACATCGAATTCCGGCCCAACCTGCAAGCCAGCGGTAATTATCAGGTGTACGAATGGCATCCGGAAGGCGCCAACCGCACCACGGACGCGCCGGTGGAAATCACTTTCAACGGCGGCAAACAAACGGTCACCGTCAACCAGCGGATCAACGGCGGCCGGTGGGTGCTGCTGGGCACCTATAATTTCGCGGCGGGCACGGCGGGATACGTCCGCATCAAGGACAACTTCACCACCGGCAGCGTGGTGTTGGCGGACGCGATCAAATTTGTTTTCGTCCCCTGACGGGGGGTGACAAAAATCCGGGCGGCAGGGAAAAAGCGATCACAATGGAGGCTGGCCGTCACTGGGGGCAGAAATGGACAGAGGCCCCAGGGGGTCTGGCCCGCCCCGACGGATTGGGTCATTTCACATCCGAGCTGGGGCTGGCCCCTTCGGGTTGGCCCGGCGAGGGGCGCGGCACGAGGCGCGAAATAATGGCAAGCAGCACCACTACAACGACGGCCAGGATCCCCCAGAACACCACGCCGCCCTTCCCGGGTTGCGAGCCTTCGCTCCATGACTTCTTGAGTTGCTCCTCGGCAGCCAACGTGGCCTCGGCTTGGTCGGCGGCCAAGAGTTGACCGGCAACCAGACTCAAATCGTAGCGCGGCGCGGCCACTTGCGGATTGCCGTAGTAAAGCAAGAGATCGTCCGCCGGCTGGGCCTTGAAGAGCACGCGGGTTGCCGGGTAGATTGCCTGGAACTTCTCCAATTCCACGGCCGGGTTGTCGCCGTTATGCGTCTCCAGGATGAGCGTATCGCCCTGGGGCGAAGAGTGAACCGCCAAGGTGAATTCCCGGCTGGTCCGGTCGGGCGTCTGCATCCAAACCGCACCTCCCAGGGGCCGGCGGTACCGGTCGCCCCGCTTATCGCGCAGTTCCTCGTAAAGCGCCATGTCCCGTTGGAACAGGGACGTTCGCGCCGTGCAGCGGAGCTGGGTAACCGGCAGCCCCGCGCGTGGCAGGTGGATGATCCAGCGGCTGAGGCGCGGGTCCTTCTTGTCGGCGGCAGTGGTGACGGTGGGCGTCAATAGCCGACGGATGGAGGTCGGCGCCAGAACATAGGGCAACTGCCGGCCAGCGGATACCAGACGCAGGTCGCCAAAGCCGGGCTGGGCATGGGCCAGCACGTCGAGGTCAAGTTCGATGCGCTGCGCCCCGGCTCGGCTCAGCTTGACCTGCTTGCGATATTTCCAGGCCGTCACGTCCAGTACGGGGCCTCCATCCTGGACTCCCGCCAGCACTTCTGGCGCGCGATAGGCCGGGTTGGAGGCCAACGCCGAAGGCTGGAGCGAGGAAACGGCGACGTTCTTGAGGCTGGCGCCCAGGGCGGCCACGTCGTAGCTGGGGGCAGGGCAGAGCGGATTGCCGCTCAGCAAGTGGTATCGCCCTGCGATGCGCGCCCAAAAGACCAGATAGACAGGGCGTTGCTCGACGCGCACTGCGGTAATCGGCAGGGGCGGGCTATCCTGATTCCTGATGAGGAGGAGCAATTCCCGGGAGGGAATCGTGCGCTCCACCGGCACGGTCAGGTTGCTGCACGCGGACTGGCCCTCGACCGCGACGCGGTAGATCACCCCTTGAGCCACCGGCACTTCGCGGATTGCATCCTCGGCAACCTGCGGCACGGCCAGCGTTACTTGCCGCGTGAAGAGCGGCTCGGCGGTCTCGATCTGGATCCCGGCCACGTCCAAGTTTGCCGCGCCCAAATTGAGCGTGAGGCGGCTCTCGCCGGGGTTCTCGTCCCGGCCCGCGAGGCTAAGCACCTTGACTTCGACAGGGACGGATTCCCCGGCCGAGGCGTGAACGCGAGCCCCTGTAAACGGGATGGGCGGCGAGCGCCGGTCATCCACAGTCAGCCGCAGCCAAGGCCATACGCCCGCAGGCACGGCCAGGCGCATCTGGCTGGCGCCGTTGGGCTGACGGAAAATCGGCTGTCCCTGGACCAGCGGCTGCCAGCGCTGACGGTCGGTCGAACCCTCGATCTGCACCGCCTTAAGGAAGCTGCCCGCCGGGCTCTCCAGCGTGATGCCGTCCAGCGGCTGCGCCAGGCCGGTTTCCAAGGTCAGCACGGTGGTGGCGGCGTTGACTGAAACTTGAAATGACTTGGCTTCACGCACGATTTTGGGAACCGGCTTTGGACGTTCGACCAGGTAGGGGACTTCCTGGCCGGCGTCATCGAGGAGTCGCAGGTCTTCGAGAGCCGGGCGCGCGGCGTCGAGCGTGGCGGCGGGCAGACTCAGCTTGACAAGGCCGGGCGCGGCGACTTCGAGCTGCTGCACGTGCTGCCAGTCGGATGGGAGCGGGGCGGCGTGAGGGGAAAGGGCGCCGGCCAGCATAACCGCGCAAAACGCTACCCCCGACATAACAACGCGCTGAGAGGCGAACGTTTTTTGTCCCGTGAATAAACGCATAAGTCTAATTTGCCCTTGCCTGGCTCAACTCTCCGGCGGCGGCGCCTGGCCGGGTTCCTTGGCGTTTGCCGCAAAAAATCGCTGGTAGGCGAAGGAAGCCAGCATCGCAATGACGGCCACAGCCACGAACGCCCCAATGCGGTAGAGCTGATCCAGCCGCGCCAGGTCGTGGAAAAAGAGCTTGAGGATGGTTACGCCCAGCAAAGCGAGCCCGGCATACCGCGACGCCCGCGCGTGCCGCATGATGCCGGCGACCAGCAACACCAGCGCAAACACCGCCCAAGCAATCGAATACGTCATGTCGCGCGCGAAGTTGCCGCTGAACTGGAAGGTGAGCGTGGTGCCGGGCTCACTGAAGTAATCCGCAATCTCGATATTCACCAGCAGAAACGCCAGCACGGCGCCCAAACCGGTCAGGATCGGCGGGGCATTTGTGCGGAGAACCTCGTGTCGCGGCGGGGCCAGCAGCCAGGCGCCGGCGAACAGGCAGACGGTGGCGATCCCATACGCATACAAATACCAATTGAAGATGGGGGTGGCAGCGCGCGGGTGATATCCCAGCACGGCGGGGTTCAGCGCCAGCCGTACGAACGCAGCGACCAGCAGACCGACGCCCGCCAGGCGCAGGCCCGGATGCGGCACCCGATGGAACAGCCACAGCAGCGCGGCGCCTTCCAGCGCCCAGCCGATGGTAATCCATTGGCGGTCAAATTGGATCGGAAAGATCAGAGTAATGAAGAACAGTCCCACCCCGCCAAACCAAGCCAGTTGCGTCATCCGGGCCGGGCCGGTGGCCAGGGTTTTCTTCAGCACCACCACCAGGCTCAGCAGCGGCGGAAGCGCGAAGGCAGCGGGCAGCAGGCCCATGAACTCGTTGGGATACGCCGCCTTGACCAGCCGGTGTACCAGGAAAAATTGGAGCGGCCCGGCCAGGGCCGCCGCAGCCCACGGCACCACTTTCCCGGTGAACGCGCTCAGGAACAGGAACGGATAGAGCGAGAATACGGCCAGGAAAACAAGATACCAGGTCAATGACCAAACCGGGTCCGCCGGGTTGAAGCGGTTGAAATGCCAGGTGGATTCGAGCGCGCCCGCGCACGCAAGTCCCACCGCGGGCATCCAGTCGAGCGAAAAGAGCTTGGTCACCCCCAGCATCATGACCACCAGCAACAGCGCCAGCCCGAAGACGGACGAAGGATTGGTCAGCGGCAGCCGCAGCGTGGCCATGATGAGCAGCAGGAACGGCAGAATCGCGGAGAGGATAGGCAGTTGGGCGGCAAGGTTGCCCGGCAGGGTGAAGTTCTCGTCGAAAGCCAGGCCACGGGCCAGTGTTTCCGGCTTGAACTTCCGCGCCAGCCACACCCCCACCGCCACAAAGAACACCGAGAAGACCCCAATGAGGAAGAATGAGGTGGGCAAGCCGGTCAGCGTCGCGGGAATCTTGAAGATGAGAGCGCCCGTGGCGGCGAGGGTGAGGACGAGCACGGCCAAAACGGACAACAGGGAGGCCGTTACCACCGCCAGCCCAATGGCCAGCAGGTCCACCAGCAGCACCACCGGCCAGACCGCGAAGGAAACCTCCGCCAGCCGGAGTATGGGAATGAGCACCAGCACCAGGGATAGCGGTGGAAAGACCTGACTGGCCCAAGGAACAACTTTTGCGTCGCGCCGTCGTTGCCGCCATACCGGAAAAACCGCGTGGAAGATGGCCAGCATCAAGTAGAAGGTGAGCCCGGCGTTAAGCAGCTCAGGGGTAAGTGAATTGCCGGTCCACAGCGCCAGCAGGCCGAATACCGCCAGCCCGGCAAGCGGCTGCGCGAGCGACACTCTCTCGTCCAACATCACCAGTGCCGTAATGGACAGGTCAACCAGGAATACGAAGCCGAAGATCAACCACGGCCGCTGTGCCAGCGCTTCGAAGCTCAGGAACCAGGCGGTGAAGATCAACGCGACGGCGGCCAAGGCGAGCTTGGCCCCGGTCAACCACCCGTCCAACTGGCTGCGCCGCCTGGCCCACCAGCCGGCCCCCAGATAGAGCAGGTTGAACCCCAGCAGAACGGCCAGCGCGATGAGGATCTTGTTTCCGGCAAAATACTCCTCGCGCACGAAAAACTCGCCCGTCCAGCCAATCTGCATGAGAATCGTTCCGACCGCCGCCAGCGCCGCGAGGAACCGCCACTGGCGATTGATGGCCACGAGAATCAGCCCGGCATCCAGCAAGGCTATGTAACCGAACAGGCCGAACGGATTATCCTGGCCGGTGGAGAGCAGGATGGGCGTAAGGAAGCCGCCCAGCATGCCGAGGATGGCAACCACCATGGCGTTAAGGCGCACGGCCAGGAGAAACGCGGCGGTCGTAATCAGCACCATCAGCAGGAAAGTGGGAATGGGGCCGAAGAACTCGAAGTGGTAAACGCCACGGCAGGCAAAGGTGACCGCGTAGAGGATCACCACCCCGGTGCCGCACAAGGTGTGCGCGAGCACGGCATAATGCCGGCGAGACATCATCACGCCGCCGACCAGCGCGCCCAACCCGGCGACAAAGCCAATCGCCATCCGCACCTCGGGCGAGATGAGATTGTTTTCGAAAGAGTATTTGACGAAGAAGGCCACGGCAAGGAAGGCCGCCAGCCCGCCAACCCAGGCCAGCAACTTCACGCCCATGAATTGCTCCCAGTTGATTGCTGGGACAAGCTTGCGCGCGGGCTGGGGTATCGGCGGCGGAGGCGAAGCCGGTGCGGCGGGCTCCACGACTGGGGGTGGAGCTGGGGCGGCAATGAATGGTTCGGGTGGGCTTTGCGGCGGCACGGGGCGTGCCGGAATACCGGCGGGCGGAGTCTGCACCGCTGGTGTCCTGGCGGGAGCAACAACATCCGGCATTTGGTGTGGGGCGGGTTCGGCCTCCCGTCGCAGGCGGGCAATTTCCCTTTCGACGGCATCCAGCCGCTGCCGGAGGTCGTTAAGGTCTTGCCGGGCACCGACAGCCCGCACGACCAGCCACACAGCTAGAACAAGGGGACCTCCTATGAGCAACAGTATGAGAAATACGTAGCCTTCCATAAGTTTGCTCTGGCCCGAGCCTACGCCCCATGCCTTGCCCCGTCAAATTGAAAATACTCATGGAGATACGGAATGGATCAATACCTGAAAACGGGTGTCATGGGGTTGACCCGGTTTGATGGACACCTTGGGGGCGGGGCGCATGGGTGTTTTAGTTCACCTGGGTTTCAAAGCCCACAGGGAATGGATAACCGAGGGCGCTGTGGCGCCGCTCCCGGTTGTAGGACGCGCTTCGACGTACTGGAAAAAATCCTGCGTCGCGCCCGCGCGCGCCGCATAGCCGCCAGCGGCTTGCGCCAAGCCCACACATTCGCGTCTGTAGGTAGCCATGAAGCTTTCCATCGCGGTGTTGTCGTAGGGATTGCCCGCCCGGCTCATGCTCGGTTGCCGGCCGGCGGCGGCCAACCCTTGCCGATGTTCGGTGCTGGCGTATTGGACGCCGCGATCCCTGTAATGCAGCAGGCCGGGCGCGGACCGGCGATGTTTCAGGGCCATCTGGATCGCGGCGATCACCCGGCAGCGTGGTGCTGGCGGACGCGATCAAATTGGTTTTCGTCCCCTGACGGGGGGTGACAAAAGTCCGGGCGGCGGGGCAAAAGCGATTACCCGCCGGTCAATCCGGTGCCGGGGTTGCCGGCGGCGATTCCACAGTCCGCGTCACTTTCAAGCGGGAGACGCGCAAGCCTTCCATCTCTTCCACCCGCAACTCGAATTGGCCGATGCGGAGGGTGTTCCCCGGTTGGGGGAACCCGCCCAGCCGTTGCGTCACCCACCCGCTGGTGGTGGCAATGCCGCTTTCGTGCAACGGCTCGCCCACCAGTTCCCCCAGGTCATGCAACGGCAGCAGGCCCGACGCTTCCCAGACGCGCTCGCTCAAGCGCACGAGCAGCGGTTTTTCCTGGTCAAATTCGTCTTGGATCTGCCCGACCAATTCCTCCAGGACGTTCTCCAACGTCACCATCCCCACCGTCGTACCGAATTCATCCACCACGATGGCCATGTGCAGTTTGCGTTCGAGAAACAGCGTGAGCAGTTTTTCCAGCCGGCCGGTTTCCGGCACGTAGATCAACGCCCGCGCCGCCGGCAACAGGTCCGCGCCACTCCGGGCCTTGTTCCGCAGCGCGTAGAGGTCCTTGATGTGAATCACGCCCCGCGTCCGGTCCAGATTGCCCTCCTCGCACAAGGGAAACCGGGAATAATTGGTCTGCTCCACGACCTCCAGGCAAGCGGCGATGTCCGCCTCAATGTCCAAGGCCACAATCTCCTGCCGCGGCCGCATCACGTCGCGGACAATGCGGTGCCGCAGGTCGAGGGCATTCAAAACGATGTTCCGCCCCAACCGGGTGGCGCCCGCCCGTTCCTGCGCCGCGCCCACCAACAGACGCAATTCCTCCTCGGTGTGCGGCACCTCGGACTCGGACAACGGCCGAATACCCAACAACCGCAGGAACGCCTGGGATAGATAGTTCAACAACCAGACCACCGGGTAGGCCAGCCGGGAAAACCAGGCCAGCGGTTGCGCCGTCCACAAGGCCGTTGGCAAGGTTTGCCGGATCGCGATTGTCTTGGGCGCGAGTTCGCCAATCACCACCAACAGCACCGTGCTGACCACGAAGCCCACGATCAATTCCGTCGTCTGCCGCGCAATCACCGACTCCACTTCCAGCAGCGTGAACAGCGGCGCCAGCAGGGCGCGGAACACCGGCTGGACCATCGCCCCGGTCGCCAGGCCGCAGAAGGTGATGCCCAACTGGATGGCGCTCACACAGGTCTCAAGATTCCGCACGAGATGCCGGGCGATGCGCGCCCGCCGATGCCCCTTCAAAATCAGGCCTTCCAGTTGCGTATCCCGCAACCGCACAAACGCGAACTCCGCCGCGACAAAGCAGGCGTTGAGGGCGATCAGCCCCAGCACGGCCAGGAGTTTCAACAGCGTGACGGAAACAGCGCTTGCCTCCATGGCTACAATTTCACCTCGCCGAAGATCGTCCGCAAAATATCCTCCAAGCTCACCACCCCGGTTTCCACCCGGTTGCGGCCCAACACCACCGCCAGCGACCGCCCGGCCCGCTGCATCCGGCGCAGCGCCGTCTCCAATCGTTCGTATTCGTTCACGAACAATGCCGACTCCAGAAACCGGCCAACCGGTTGGGTGAGATCCACCGGGCCGTCATACAACACCCGGTCCACGGAAACCAGCCCCGCCACCCGCGGCTGGCCGTCCCGGATTTGCCAGACCGGCAGATGCGTCGCTCCCCGGGTCCGGGCCAGCGCCAGTGCCGCGGCCAGCGGCGCGTCTTCTGTCACGGTGGCGCTTTCCGTCAGTGGATGGGCAATTTGGCGGACGGTCAGATTCGATAATTCCAGCACCCGGTTGATCATGGCGCGCTCTTCCGAAGTGAACGCCTGCGCCGATTCCTGCATCACCATGCGCAGTTCCTCGCGATTGCCAAACAGCCGGCCGGCAAACGCCCGGCCACCGGTCCAATACAGCAACGCGCGGGAACAGGCTTCCACGACGGCCACCAGCGGACGCAATCCGAAATGAATAAATCGGAACACCGGCGCGCAAGCCAGGCACAGACGGTTGGGATGCGCCCGGAACAGCATCTTGGGCAGCAGATCGAAGAAGGTGTAAAACACGCCGGCCAGCGCGATGAACACCGCCGCAAACCCCCAGCGCCACACGGCCAGCCGCTCGTGCAACGCCGCAAACAGCCAGCCGAAAACGGCGAAATTCGCCAGGGTATTGCCGACGACAATCGTCCAGAGAAAATTCTCCGGGTTTTCAAGAAAGCCATGCAACAGCCGGGCGCTCGGACGGCCCTCCCGCATTTGCTGGCGAATGCGCAAACGGCTCAGGGCGAACACCCCGGCTTCCATGCCGGAAAGCAGAAACGCCACCGCCAGAAACAGCGGCAACGCAATCCAAACTGTCACCTGCCAACCCATGCGCGTCAGCCAAAAAGACTCTCGCCCGCAAACACAGTCCGCCTCATCAAATGTCCGGCGGCATCGCCCCGGCATGGCGACGGCGACTGTTCCCCGCCCGGGGATGAACCCGTTTTCTCCGGATTCGGGATTCGGATTTTTCGTGGCATCCCGCCGAGTTTGGTTTGCCGTGTGTCGGTCCTCATTTTATCCGTTCCACCAACAGTTCATGCACCCGCCGTTCATCCACTACCAGCGCCGTGAGTTTGAGCCCGCAGAACGTGGCGGAATTGCCGCGCGCCGGCACGACATCCAGCAGGCACATCAACAATCCACCCAAGGTTTCCACCTCTTCCACTTCCGCCAAGGCCGGGTATTCGCGGCGAAAATCATCCAGCCGCATCGCGGCATTGACGCGCCACCGGCCCGGGCCCAGTTTCTCCACCACAAAACCGCTCGCCCCCGTCTCCCCGCGCATTTTGCCCACGACCTCCGCTAAAATATCCTCCAACGTCACCAGCCCGGCGAGTCCGCCAAACTCGTCCAACACAATAGCCACGCCCCGCCGCTGCCGTTGCAGGCTTTGCAACAGTTGCAGCAAATTCATGGTTTCCGGCACGAACGAGGGAATTTCGATCGCGTCGGCCACATCCATTTGCGGATCCAGCAGCAGGGCGCGCGTATTCAGAATGCCGACAATCGAATCGGTAGCTTCATCGTGAATGGGCAACCGCCGGTGCTTGAGCCGGCGCGCGGCGGCCCGCATTTCCTCGACGGTCAGGTCGTCGCTGATGCAATCCATGGCGGAGCGGGGACGCATGACTTCGCGGGCGGCCCGGCGATCCAGGCTGATAATCTGCAAAATGATATCCCGTTCCGCCGCCACCAAGGTGCCCTGTTGATAGGCCAGTTCGATCAATTCCTGATATTCCGCGTCGGAGAGGTTGGGTTGATACGGCGACGTGCGCGGCCCCAGCAGCCGCAGAATGGCCAAATTGACGCGCTGAGCAATTTGATGAAACGGCCGGGCCACCTGATGCAACCAGGCCAGCGGATGGGCCAGACGCCGCGACCAGAGTTCCGGTTGCCGTACGGCAAGGGTTTTCGGAAGCACTTCGCAGCCCAACAAGGTGATCAGCAGCAGGCCGGCGATGGTCAGGCCCAACGGCCATTGTTCGCTCAAGGCCATCCAGAGGCCCACCGCCAAAATGGCGGCGTTGGCCAGCGTGTTGACCAGCACCATCGTGGCGAGCAAATCCTCGGGCCGCCCCAGCAAACGTCCCACCACCCCGCCGCAACGCGGGAATTGTTCGGCCAATTTCCGGACCTGCCACGGACTCAAGGAAAACAGCGCGGTCTCCGCCAGCGCGAAGAAGAAACTTGCGCCGGCGGCGATCAATGCCAACCCGAGAGCCAGAATCGGCGCGGCTTCCATGCGCCGAGTATGGACCAAGCCCGAGGCCGATGAAAGCCCGAAACACCCCGGCGCCCGCGCCCGCCGAAAACCGGCGACCCGACGGCACTTGTGTCCGACGACACCTCCCATTAAATTGTCTTCATGTCCGTTTATCATGCCTGCGCGGCGACGCAATCCGTTGGCATCCGGGGCACCTTCCGGCCCGGGTTGACGCGTCCTCACCATTCGTTTCCTCCGCGCCGGCTGAATAACACGGCCTCCTCAAACCTCAACCCCATTGCATCCATGATCATTTCCTGTATCCAACGACTGACGCTGCTCGGGGCGTTGATGCTTGGCGCGCTCGCCTTGCCGGCTGGCACGCCGGATCGGCCCAACATCCTTTTCATTCTCGCCGATGATCTGGGGTACACAGATGTCGGCTGCTACGGCAGCCGGTATTATGAAACGCCGCAGATTGATCGTTTGGCAAAGCAAGGCATCCGGTTCACCAGCGGATATAGTTGCGCGCCCAACTGTCAACCCACCCGCGCGGCTTTGATGAGCGGCCAATACATGCCCCGCACCGGCGTGTACACAGTGGGCAGTATTGACCGGTTCAATTGGCGCAGCCGCCCCTTGCGTCCCGTGGACAACGTCGTCCGGTTGGCGCCGGAAAAAATCACCATCGCGGAAGCGCTCAAGTCCGCCGGGTACACCACCGGCCTGTTCGGCAAATGGCATCTCGGCGACGACCCCGCCCATCATCCCCGCGCCCAGGGATTCGACGAAGCCATCACCTCCATGGGCCGGCATTTCAACTTCGAAACCACCCCGCCGACCGATCATCCCGCCGACGCGTATCTCGCCGATTTTCTGACCGATCGCGCGGTGGATTTCATTCGCCGTCACGCGCGGACGCCGTTCTTTCTCTGTGTGCACCACTACGCCGTGCACACTCCGCTGCAGGCCAAGACCAACCTCATCGCCCGGTTTGAATCCAAGACGCCCGTCGGCGGACATCACAATCCCGTTTTTGCCGCCATGATCGCCAGTGTGGACGAAAGCGTCGGTCGTCTGCTGGCCACATTGGAGGAGCTCAAACTGACCACCAACACGCTCGTCATTTTCACCAGCGACAACGGCGGACTGGGCGGCTACGGACGCGAAGGCATTCAGGCACGGGACATCACTGACAACACGCCGTTGCGCGGCGGCAAAGGTATGTTGTACGAAGGCGGCGTGCGTGTGCCGTACATTTTCCGTTGGCCCGGCCACATCACCCCGGGCCGCACATGCGACGTGCCCATCAACAGCGTGGACCTCTACCCCACCCTGCTGGAACTGGCGGCTGCGCCCCGCCCCGCCGGGTATGTTCTCGACGGCACCAGTTACCTGGACGTGTTGATCCGCGGCGCGTCAGCGGCCTCGGCGCGGCCGCCGCTGTTCTGGCATTTCCCCGGCTACCTGGGCGCGACCGGTGGTACCTGGCGCACGTTGCCCGGCGGCATCATCCGCGTCGGCGATTGGAAGCTCATCGAGTTTTTTGAGGATCAACGGCTGGAGCTGTACAACCTCCGGAATGACCTCAGCGAAACGCGCAACCTGGCCGCGACGCAGCCCGATAAAGCGAAAGAATTGCGCACCCTTTTGCAGGCGTGGCGCCGGGAATTGAACGCCCCCATGCCCACGCCCAATCTTGAAAGGAACCAATCCCCGCCCCCGCCCCGCCCGAAGGCGGGCAAGAAAGGCAAGCGCGCCTCATCCTGAAATCAAGCGTCCCCCCTCCGCCACGAGTTATCCGAGATTCGCCCGATACCAGTCGAAGGCAACCTCCAGTCCCGCGCCGATACGGTGGGTCGGCGCGTAGCCCAGGCGCCGCGCCGCCTTGCCAATGTCCGCATGGGAATGCCGCACATCTCCGGGACGAAAATCCTGATACACCGGTTGCTGCTCCGGCAGGCTCGCGTCCCGTTGGCGCAAACCGGTTTGCAGTAATTGGAACAATTCGTTCAACGTGGTCCGCTCACCCACGGCGATGTTGTACACCTGATTGATCGCTTCTTCACTGGGCGTTGTACCGGCGAGTAGATTGGCCTGAACCACATTCGCCACGTAACAAAAATCCCGGCTCGTCTCGCCGTCGCCGTTGATCCGCACCGGTTCGCGCCGCAACATCGCGGCAATCCATTTCGGAATTACCGCCGCGTACGCCCCGTCCGGATCCTGGCGCGGCCCAAACACATTAAAATAACGCAACCCGATGCACTCGATGCCGTAGGCCCGCGCGCACACGTCGGCGTACACTTCGTTCATCGCCTTGGTGGCCGCGTACGGCGACAAAACCCGTCCCACCTTCTCCTCCACTTTTGGCAACCCGGGATGATCCCCATAAACCGCGCTGCTCGACGCGTACACAAACCGTTTCACCCCGGCCTCGCGGGCGGCCAGCAGCATTTGCAAAAACCCGGTGACATTCGCGCGATGACTGGCCAACGGTTCGGCAATCGAACGCGGGACACTGCCCAATGCCGCGTGATGCAGCACTACATCCACCCCCGCGCAGGCCGCCTGGCACGCGGCGGGATCGGCAATATCGCCTTCGATAAAACGGAAAGCCGCCCACTGCGCGGGCGCGACCAACGTCCGCACCTGATCCAGATTGGCGCGTTTCCCCGCCTCAAAGTTGTCCAGGCCCACCACCCGCTGATTCAGCCGCAAGAGGGTTTCCAAAAGATGGGAACCTATGAAGCCTGCCACTCCGGTGACAAGCCAGAGACGCGGCGTATGGCGCAAATCCGTTTGTAACTGATCGTAAACTGTCATGTTTGTATGGAAACGCCCCGGCACAAATCCCGAGCCATTCCGAGGGCGGAAAGAGTAGAAACCGGGCGCACAGAGAGCCAGCCCTTTCCGCGCCATCCATGGGGGCATCACGCCACGAGGATGGAGGGCGATGCGCAATTCAAGCGGACTCGAGAAATTCAGGTCATAACGCGCCTTGAGAAAAGCATTCCGCAACTGCTCCATGCTCACCTGGGCGCAGGCGATTCGGGCGGTCAGGGTTTCGCGCGCCAGGCCGGGCCAAGCTTGGATGAAACCTTGTCAGCGGCATACTCCGGATACCCACCCACCCACCCGAGTAGTGGCGGCAGCAACTGGATTGCGAGGCCAATACATTACTGGGGATGCGCCGCGTCTGGGTCTTGGAACATATGTTTCGGGGATTCCGATGCCCGGAAATTTCGTTACTCCCTCGCTATCACCGTATCGTAGAGGCCATAATGACTCAGGCCCTCGTGGCTTTCGATGCCGGTGTAGCGCAGGGAGGCATCCTCATAGCGGCGGAAAGCAAACACGGCTTGATTCATCTGCTCCGTATTGAACACCCGCAGCCGGACAAGCAGGTGAAAGTCTTTCACGCTCAGGCCGGTGACCGTTTGGAACAATTCCGGTTCGATCTTGGTGATCACGTCCTGCAGCGTGTTTTCCCGGAAATCGGTGAGATACATGAAGGCCGGAATGCGCGTGGCGAACTTGATGAGCTTTTCCTGCACCAGCTTCCGCTTGGACTTGAATTCCTTCTCCTCGTCCGAAAGCTGCTTCAGTTCCTTCTTCGTCAAATCTTTTTTCTTCGCCTTGTTTTTCAGCCCCTTTACCACGTCGCTCTTGTTGATGATGGTCTCCAAGACATTGTCGCCGAGCGAACGCCAGCCTTCGATGCGTTCCACGGCGGCCATCGCTTCGGGATTGTCGAGAATGCGGCGCAGCGTGTCGTTGTCCACATTCACCAATAGCGCGCTCTCCCACTTGCGGGCGAGCAGCGTGGCCGAAGTGCCCGCCATCGCGATGTCGAGGATGCCGCCCGCGTCAATCTGCGTCATGTTCGCGCCGTCGTAGGCCAGCACCGGCAGGAACGACACCAGGTCCTTGACCGCGTTCTCCGGGTTCGGCTCGTTCGGCGAGAGGCCGATGCCGTACTCCGAGAGCTGCCGCAGCGCGCGCGTAGGCGCGAAGTCGAACACGAAGCAGACCGGCTTGAGGATCTCCTCCTCGTTCGGGTTGTCCCCATTCGGGTTCTTCAGCGACCACGGCGATTGCACGCGAAACGCCGCCTGGAAATAGGTTTCCGGCGATTTCAGATTCCGCAGCATCAGGATGGACGACCATTGCGGCACGGTCACGCCGGTGGTGAGCTTGCCGCAACTCAGCGTGATGGTCTTCGTGTCGAAACCGCCGCCGATGGCCGCGCGCACGGGCGGCAGCGCGGCCAGGCCGATGCCCGCGTCCGCGCCCGCCGCGACCACGACTTGGTAGTCATGCCAGAAGACGTTTTGTTTCTCAGCCAGCAGGTTCGCCATCGCATGGCAGGCGGCCACGTTGGGCAGAAACCAGAACGAGTGCTGGAGATACGGCAGCAGGCGCACGTCCGAATAGGGAAACGGCGGGCGCGTGCCGGTCTTCAAATACTCCGTCACCTTGGGCGTGTAGCTGCCACGGATGATGTCCAGCCACTTCTGCACATCGCTCTTGTGTTTGAACTGCGCCAGCACGCCCTTTCCGCTGGCCTCAAAGAAGGTGTTCAGGTCAAATTCATCAAACTCCCCGGCGCTGGCGATCGCCACCAACTCTTCAGGCATCTGGTAGGTGAGCAGCCGCATCTGCGGCAGCGCGCCGTAGGGATTTGACTGGCCGGGATTCTTTTTCGCGAACGCCTCCTTGGCGCGCTGTTCGTCGGTGTAGGTCCAGTTGAAAATCTGCTCTTCGATGAATTCGCCCGTGGCCAGCGCCTTGAACGGCGTGCCGGAGAGATAGAGATACGCCTTGGTGGTGATGGGCAGGAACTCGGATTCCTTTTCGGACAGGACCGTCAGGTCTTCGTTCACGCCTTCCAGACCAGCGGCGTATTCAAGCTTGGCCTCCTTTTTGGCGACCGCTTCTTCTTCACCCTCGAACAATTCCTTGGCCGTCTCGCGCCAGGCGCCGAAGTGGTATTCGTCGAACACGACCAAATCCCAGTTCACCACATGCAACCATTCATTCTTGGCCTTGATGTTTCCAGCCTCGTCGCGGCCCAGCAAATCCTGGAACGACCCGAAATAAACGAGCGGCTTGCGGGCGGAAATCTTCGTCGGATCGCTCCCGGAATGGCGCGACAGGTATTGCCAGCCGTCGAAATCCACATGGGATTCGAGATCCGTCTGCCACGCATCTTCCACGGCGGGCTTGAAGGTGACCACGAGCACGCGCTTCGCGCCGAGTTTCTTCGCCAGCTGGTAGGTGGTGAAGGTCTTGCCGAAGCGCATCTTGGCGTTCCAGAGGAAGCGCGGCACGGCGTGCATGTCTTCCTTCCAGATGGAATGGAAATAGGCGTGCGTCTTGTTCACAGCGGCGCGCTGCTCGGCGCGCAGGGAAAAATTCTGATCGCGGGCGCCCGCGATTGGCTGTCCCGTGCGGAGCGCAATCAGCACCGCTTCTACGTCCTTGACCGTGCAGCGCACCCATTCCAATTCCGGCTTATCGAACCCCCTGCGAACCAGAGCGGTCCGCACTTCGTGATCGGTGAAGAATGTCCCGTCGTTGCGCGCGGCGGGCTCGTCCAGCACGATGGTGTAGTTCTTGATGTTGGCGGTCTTGAGCTGCTCGGCCACGCGCCGCTTCACGTCGCGCGTGGTCTGCCCGATCTTGAGCAGGCCCGCGTGCGCCTTATCCGCAATCGAGTAGGCGTAGATGCGCGGACGCGCCTGCGGCTTCGGCGCGAGGATTTCTTCAATGGGCTTACTCATGGGCGCACGATTTCAGTGGTGGTTTCAGCGCCAACGGCGCGGCCTGTGACAGCCCAGGGCAACGCCCTGGGAACAATGCCCCCAAACAATTCAAAGCCCTGAAAGGGCGGCCTAATCCCACACATACCGTTCATCGAACGCGACACGGTGTTTTTCCAAAAACGCCCGGTATTCCTCTTGAAACGATTTCTTGCGGTGGTGTTCCCGTTGGCCGGCGATGTAATCGCGGACAACGCACACGTTGGATTCTGAAACGGCAAATGCCCCATAACCCGCCTGCCAGGCGAACTCCGCGAACTCTTGTCCCTGCGTCTTGATCCATCTGGAGGAGGACTTTTTGACATCCTCCACCGCCTGGCTGACCGATACGGTGCGGGCAAGTTCAAAGA